>Ga0256404_1000240_pt1 | contig 140056 bp, 118 predicted proteins | sample RumenRJG_01DNA_FD_185990 | JGI IMG/M metagenome (GOLD analysis project Ga0256404, IMG submission 185990) | Bovine rumen microbial communities from Lethbridge, Alberta, Canada - RJG_01 | ecosystem: Host-associated > Mammals > Digestive system > Stomach > Rumen | place: Canada: Alberta... | reverse complement strand
CGGGGGCGGCGGTATCATACGGATCGAACTTCTGAATCGTGATCTTGTAGCCGCGAGCTTGCAGCAACTTACCGATTGAAGACGAAATGATACCTTTACCGAGGGACGAAACCACGCCGCCCGTCACGAAGATGTACTTTGTATCTGCCACGATGTTTGTGTATTTAAGTGTTGTTAATTATTTGTTTATCCTCAAAACAAGTTGCAAAGTTACATAAAATTTTTCACATCAAGAAAAAATAATCATTTTTTATGAGATATTTTATAATAATGTACGAAAAATCGACCATAAAACAAGTGTAAACGCAAAAATAAAGGTGTTCGGCTTTGATGCCAAACACCTTGTTTCGCAAATTTAGAAAGAGGATTGTTTTTTAATCTGCATTTTTCAAGGCTAACGCGCTATTGTATTAATGCTCTTCCTCCTAAGATAATCCATCAGTAATCCATCGATAATCCATCGATTGTCCATCGAAACGATGGAGCAGCGATGGAGCAGCGATGGACAAGCGATGGAGCAGTAACGGAGGAATAGCGAAGGAAGAGCGGACTTACAACGGAGGTAGAGCGAAGGTAGAACGGAGGAGAAGCGTTGGCAATTCCTCGGCATAAATTATTGTTGCAAAACAAGCCGAGCGGCTTCATATAGAAAAAAATCGCCAAACATTTGCATATTGCGGATTCTTTTTGTAACTTTGCATCTAATTTCCACACATACAAGTACATAATTTATGACAAAGAAACTTGTTTGCATTGTAATGACGTTGTTCGTGGCTATCTCAGTCAATGCACAGTTACAACATTATATGGACTCACTGGCTATCTGCAAGGCTCGTATTGACTCCTTGCAGCGCTCGCTTGATTCTCTCAGAAGCAGTAATGTTAATGGGCAGTTCTTCCGATTGTTTGCTCCTATGACCTTTTATCCTGACGTTGTGCAAAGCGTGATGGAAAAGGGCTCTTCTGATAATACTATCAATAACATCCTGATGCAGAACTATCTGAAGCATCCGGAACTTATTGAGACAACGGCTTGTAAGTTGCACAAGGTGGCATCTGCGGCTGAGTCAGCTCCAACCGTTCCTGTGCAGAGAAAGGTGGAGGTTGCTCGTGAGGAATCATTCGAGAATGAGACTGCATTGGCACCTGATTCGCCTGTGAGTCTGGAGATTTTCAAACCAAACTTCTGGAAGTTCTCGGGAGACTATAACCTGCAGTTCATGCAGAGCCATTTCTCAAGAAACTGGTATAAAAGTGGTGACGACAACCTTTCGGCTGTGGCTAATGTCGTATTGCGATACAACTATAACAACCAGCAGAAGATAAAGTGGGATAATATGCTTGAGATGAAGCTTGGTATTCAGAATTCTCCTTCAGATACCCTTCATAAGCTGAAGACCACCTCCGACCTCCTGCGTTATACAGGTAAGCTTGGTTTGCAGGCAACAAAGAAATGGTACTACACATTCCAGATTCTTGCTACCTCGCAGTTCGTTAGAGGCTATAAGAGTAACGACCCTATGGTCTATTCTGATTTCTTCTCTCCTTTCGAGTTGAACTTCTCAGTCGGTATGGATTATAACATCGAGGCATACAACAGGAAGCTTACAGGTTCTCTTCACATAGCGCCTTTGGCTCATAACTTCAAGCATGTGTCTCGTCTGGCTCTTGCCACCCGTTATGGTCTTCCTGAAGGGCATCACGGCATGAACGACTGGGGTTCTCAGTTTACCGCAAACATAACGTGGGCTCCTACGGATAAGTTCAAGTGGGGTACTCGTCTCTATGCCTATACCACATACTCAAGGGCTGTGATAGAGTGGGAGAATACCTTCTCATTCGCTTTCAGCAGATACATCTCTGCACAGGTGTTCCTCTATCCTCGCTTTGACGATGGTGTGCAGAAGATGCCAAACCACAGCTATTGGCAGATTAAGGAGTATCTGTCGCTCGGATTCTCGTATTCGATGTAAAAGCGGCCTCTCCCCCCGCTCCTGACACATACTCCGATGTTATCAACATCGGACTTCCCCCGTAGGGAGGGAGCCGGAGAACCAACGGACTAATTAAAATGACTAATATTAAAGATAATAATATTTCCCTTTCGCCTTCCGGCTCCCTCCCTACGGGGGAGGGCGGGGGGAGAGGCCCAAACCCAGAGCTTGATTTAGCTTGGAATATCATAGCTAATACTGATACGCATCTGTTCTTGACGGGTAAGGCAGGAACGGGTAAGACGACTTTCCTTCGAGAATTGCGAAGGAAAGTGCCTAAGCGTATGATTGTAGTGGCTCCTACGGGTATTGCTGCCATAAATGCCGAGGGCGTTACAATACACTCTTTTTTTCAGTTGCCTTTCGGTCCGCAGATTCCTGGTACTCAGTATGGTAACAACAAACGGTATGCTTTCCGTAGGCAGAAGTTGAGGCTCATCCGTTCTGTTGATCTCGTGGTAATCGACGAGATTTCGATGGTAAGGGCAGACTTACTTGATGCTATCGATTCTGTTCTTAGGCAGTATCGCGACAAGAACCGCGCTTTTGGTGGGGTGCAGATGCTGATGATTGGCGATATGCAACAGTTGGCTCCTGTGGCTCGTGAGGATGAATGGGCTATGCTCCGCCCTTATTATGAAACACCATATTTCTTTTCAAGCAAAGCCCTTCAGCAGACGGATTTCGTAACTGTAGAGCTTCAGCATGTATATCGTCAGAGTGATCCCTTGTTTGTCAGCCTTCTGAATAAGGTGCGTACCAATACCGCTGATGCTGAGACATTAAATACGCTCAACCAACGTTGTATTGCAGGATTCAATCCTCCGAAACAGGAGGGCTACATAAGGCTTGTGACGCATAATGTTCAGGCTGACAATATCAATCAGAAAGAGCTTGAGGCACTTCCGACTCCTGCCTATAACTATGATGCGACTATCTGGAAGGATTTCCCGGAATTGTCGTTCCCTACGGATAAGACTCTCACCTTGAAACTTGGTGCTCAGGTGATGTTCATAAAGAATGATTCATCGTCTGATAAGAAGTATTACAACGGAATGATTGGTGAGATTGTCGATATTGATGACGACCACATACAAGTGCGTCCTTCTGGTCAGTCGGAAGTTATTGATGTTACTCCAGAGGAGTGGCAGAATATGAAATATGAGCTTGACGAGAAGACGAAAGAGATACATGAGACTGTTGTCGGGACATTCACTCAATATCCTCTGAAAACGGCTTGGGCGATAACCGTACATAAGTCGCAGGGACTCACCTTTGAACACGCTATAATCGACGTTCAGCATAGCTTTGCGCATGGCCAGACATACGTTGCTCTCTCTCGTTGTAAGTCTTTGGATGGGATGGTACTTGCCGCTCCAATACCTCAGTATGCTATCATAAATGATAAGACTGTAGAGACGTTTCAGGAAGATCCTAGACATAAGTCGCCTGATGAGCAGAAACTCGACCAGATGCAGAGGCATTATCTGCTGCGTACAATCGAGGATTTGTTCTCCTTTGCGCAGATAAAGTTTGGCTATGGTGATATGGTTCGTCTTATGCGTGAACATTTCTATTCTTCTGCTAACAAGCAGTATAATGCTTGGGTAGAGTCTTCAGAAACGTTCAAGCAGAAAGTGGAAGATGTGGCTATGAAGTTCCATAACCAGTATCAGAATATCGTTCTATCGGAGGCTGATTATCAGAACTCGGAGTTGCTTCAGGAGCGTCTTCGCAAGGGGGCAGAGTATTTTGAGCAACAGCTATGTGATACTTTTACGCTTCTCACAAAGACTGCTCTTGCCACTAATAACAAGGCAGTTAAGGAACGTGTGGATAATCTTACCCAGAACTTTAATGACCTTGTAAAGTTCAAGATACAGCTACTTCATTATGTGGCTCACAACGGACTTATGCTTCAGCCTTATCTTCAGGCAAAGGCAAAGATTTCTCTTGCTCTTGATGATGATGTGAAAGAAGAAAAGAAAGAGAAAAAAGAGAAGAAGGAGAAAAAGGAAAAGAAGGACAAGAAACCGAAGGTGACAATGGAGATGAAGCAAGAGAAAGCTCTTGTTATGTATCTTGACGGTAAGCTCGTTGAGGATATTGCCAAGGAAATGGGAGTTGTCGAAAGTACGGTTTATAGCTATCTGTTGCCTTCTGTTATTAGTGGCAAACTCCCTCTTAATCATCTCTTTGAGCAGAAGAAGATAGATGCCGTAAACAAATATCTTGCAGCCAATCCTTCTGCAACTTCCAAGGAGGTTGTTGATGCCTTAGGACGTGATGAATACGGCTATGGCATAGTAAATTGCTGTAAGGCTTTAAGGGGGATTAGCTAGTTTATGCTAGTTCTTCTAGAAATACTAGGCTTCTCTAGTTAAATTGCTTCTGCTTTTCTGTGAATCTGCCTTGGGTTGTAAAAATATACATGGCAAGGCCGATGATGTGTACTCCTGCCATTACCCAGAACATAGCATCATAGCCCATATACTCTGCTATTATGCCTCCGAGGAGTATGCCTAAGCCTAAGCCCAAATCCCATGAGGTGAGGATTGTGCTATTGGCTGTTCCTCTCTCGTTATGGTGAGCAATGGCGATAATCATATTCTGAAAGGCAGGCCACATGTGTCCGTTGCCAAAGCCGATGAGTATTGCGGAGGCATAGTATGGAATATAGTTTAGGTCTGCATCGCAAGAGAGAAGTCCGAGGAGGAAAGGTCCTGCGATGAATATTCCAAAACCGAAGGTTGATAGCACGATTCCTTCCATCGCATTATGCGTGAGTTTTCCCTGACGAAGAGCCTTGTTCCCCTGAAAGCGAGAGACGATAAGACCTATTGAGAGAAGGAGAAAATATGTTCCCGTTCCGCTTGTTATGCCTAAATGCTCCTTGCCGTAGATTGCAAGGTAGTTGCTTAACACACCCCAGCAGAAACCGAATAGGCAGATGTTTATGGCAAGAAACCATCCGCGAAGAAGGAAGAAGCGGTCGAGTGAAAATTTGAACTTGATTCTATCCTTTGGCCTTTCGTTCTTAACGTCAAGCGTATATGTGTTCACGAATCCTATGCCTGCAATAATGAAGGCAAGCCAGAACATGAGTTGGAAGTTGTGTGTATGTGTGTAGATGAAGAGGCCTATTGTCGGAGCTATGGCAGATGCTAGGTTATTGCTCACTCCGTAGAATCCTATGCCCTCGTTGCGACGTGAGGCTGGAAGAACATCAATAGCCATAGTGGAGTTTGCTACTGTAGTAGCTCCGAATGGACCTCCGTGAAGTGTTCTGAAAATGGCGAATGCAAGTAGACTCCCCGCTATTAGATAGCTTCCGAAGAAGATGAAATAGACGAAGAGTACGATGAGAAGCACGGTCTTTCTGGCAAAGTTATCCACCATATAGCCGCTGAAAAGTCGGACGATAAGGGCAACGAGAGTATAGCCTGAAAGGACAAGTCCGATAGTGTCCTTTGAGGCTGAGAATGTCTCGCTAAGATAGAGAGGCAATAGTGGTGTTATAAGATAGAACGAGAAGAACAGCGTGAAGTTCGTTATCATCACCTTATTGTAGTTCTTGTTCCAAAGCTTTTCCTTTTGCATAAGCATAACAAAGGCCCCCTCCATCTCCCCGAGGGGAGGGCTTTTGATAGTATTGTTGTATATAAATACTCCCCCCTCGGGGGGATGGAGGGGGCTGTTTCTTAAAAATTCCCCCTCGTTTCACAACGAAGGGGAACAACAACACAAACACAAATAAATCCCCAGGCCTATTGAGATGCCCGGGGCCTCTTGATTTTTTAGTCTTTAATCATAAAGCTTCTGGCTTTTAGCACTTGGCCTTTTGCCATTGGCTTTGTCTAATAAACCAATTGCAAAATTAATACAATCTTTTCGTTTTTACAAGTTTTTGTTCGGAATTTTGACTAATTTCGGCAAAAATCAAGTTTTGTTCCACTTTTCATTTGGTTTTCTCGGATTTTTCTCGTAATTTTGCAACTTCAATGAACGGATGAAGGATGATTTTATCAACCTTATTTTTCGCAAAGCTCACCAAGCTAAAGCAAGTCAGGGATAATTAATGTACGATTCTAAAAGAAATCAATACGATCACTATGTAATAGATCGGGAAGCTCCGCTTCTCGAATGGATGCTATCTGCTCTTCCTGGTTCAAAGACAAAGATAAAAGCTATTCTTCAGGGACATGGCATCAAGGTTGACGGAAAGCAGGTCACCCAGTTTGACTTCCCTCTCAAGCCAGGAATGAAGGTGAGCGTCAGCAAGTCGAAGAAGAATGACACGTTCAAGAGCCGTTATGTGAACATCGTGTATGAGGATCGCTGGCTCGTTGTCATTGAGAAGAAGATTGGAATACTTTCAATGGCTGCCGGACACAGTTCGCTGAACGTGAAGAGTGTGCTTGACGACTATTTCAAGCGTACCCGTCAGAAGTGTACTGCCCACGTGGTGCATCGTCTTGACCGCGATACCAGCGGACTGATGATCTACGCAAAGGATATGCAGACAGAACAACTCCTTGAGCGTGATTGGCACGGAACGGTATTCGACCGTCGTTATGTGGCTGTTGTAAGTGGTGAGATGGAAGAAGATGAGGGAACGATAGCCAACTGGCTTAAGGATAATGCTGCATACGTCACTTACTCTTCTCCTGTGGATAATGGCGGTAAGTATGCCGTGACACATTTCCATACACTCAAGCGCACAACAGAGCATTCGCTCGTTGAGTTCCGTCTTGAGACTGGCCGTAAGAACCAGATACGTGTTCATACTTCGGATATGGGGCATCCTATATGTGGCGATATTAAGTATGGCAATGGTGATGATCCGCTTCACAGGCTCTGTCTCCATGCATACGTGCTCTGCTTCTACCATCCGGTAACGGGCAAGCCAATGGAGTTCGAGACACCAATTCCAGCACAGTTCAGGTCGCTGTTTAAGTGACAACGGCCCCCCTCCATCTGGTACATACTCCGATGTAATCAACATCGGACTTCCTCCGAGGGGGAGGGATTTTAGATAGTAATTCTAATCAAAGGATTAGTAACGATAACATTAATATAACCAGCCCCACAATAGGGAAAATACGATAAAACATCCTTCCCTTGGGGAAGGCTTGGTTAGGCTCTATTTGGGAAGGCTTGGTTAGGCTTATATGAGTAACTTCGGATATTACATAGCATGTCTTATCGTCATCATCATTGGCATATTCATCGTCAAGAAGGTGGTGAGTTGCATGATACGTGCAATTGTCGGCTTGATTGTCGTGGCAATACTTGCCTACGTATATTTCATGTATTTGAGATAAAGGCATGTACCATGTACAATTTACCATGTACAATGTACAATTAGAAGGCTTGGTTAGGTTTTGAAAAGAATTTAAATTAAATATTAACATGCCTTTCGCATTCCGGCTCCCTCTCTACGGGAGAGGGCGGGGGGAGAGGCCTAAAACAAATCTTTAAAATTATGGAAAGAGACCAGAAGATTTTTGACCTCATTGAGCAGGAGCACCAGCGTCAGCTCAAGGGAATCGAGCTTATCGCCTCAGAGAACTTCGTCAGCGATCAGGTGATGGAGGCTATGGGAAGTTATTGCACAAACAAGTATGCTGAGGGTTATCCAGGCAAGCGTTACTATGGCGGTTGTCAGGTTGTTGACCAGATTGAGCAGCTTGCTATCGATCGTGCATGTAAGCTCTTCGGTGCTGAGTATGCTAACGTACAGCCTCACTCAGGTGCTCAGGCTAACGCAGCCGTTCTCCTCGCTGTTCTTAAGCCAGGCGACGTATTCATGGGCCTTAACCTTGATCACGGTGGTCACCTCTCTCACGGTTCACTCGTTAACACATCTGGTATCCTCTACAAGCCTGTAGGTTACAACCTCAACAAGGAGACTGGTCGTGTTGACTACGACGAGATGGAGAAGCTCGCTAAGGAGCACAAGCCAAAGCTCATCATCGGTGGTGGTTCTGCTTACAGCCGTGAGTGGGATTACGCTCGTATGCGTAAGATTGCTGATGAGGTAGGTGCTCTTCTCATGATTGATATGGCTCACCCAGCAGGTCTTATCGCTGCAGGTCTGCTCGACAACCCTGTTAAGTACGCTCACATCGTTACAACAACTACTCACAAGACTCTCCGTGGTCCTCGTGGTGGTCTTATCCTTCTCGGTAAGGACTTCGACAACCCATGGGGCTACACAACTCCAAAGGGTGTTGTTAAGAAGATGTCACAGCTCCTCAATTCTGCTGTATTCCCAGGTCAGCAGGGTGGTCCTCTTGAGCACGTTATTGCTGCTAAGGCTGTTGCCTTTGGTGAGTGCCTCAAGCCAGAGTGGAAGGAGTATGCTACTCAGATCAAGAAGAACGCTGCTGTTCTCGCTGACGAGCTCACAAAGCGTGGCTTCATGATTGTTTCTGGCGGTACAGACAACCACTCTATGCTCGTTGACCTTCGTTCTAAGTACCCAGATCTTACTGGTAAGGTTGCTGAGAACGCTCTCGTTGCTGCTGACATCACAGTTAACAAGAACATGGTACCATTCGACTCTCGTTCAGCATTCCAGACATCAGGTATCCGTCTCGGAACTCCAGCTATCACAACTCGTGGTGCTAAGGAGGATCTGATGATTCAGATTGCAGCTTGGATTGAGGAGGTTCTCAACGATCCAGAGAACGAGGCTGTAATCTCTAAGGTTCGTGGTGAGGTTAATGCTAAGATGAAGAACTATCCTCTCTTCGCTTGGTAAATCTTGGATATAGTATAAAGTAAAAAGTGTAAAGAGTGACATGCTCTTTACACTTTTTTTGAACCCCGAAGGGGTGACACCTAAAAGGGCAGTCCGTAAGGGCTGTTATATGAAGGTGTTAATAGTAAATTGAGCGCTGAAAGTGCGACACTTATTATAGGTATCGCACTTTCAGCGCTCTTTTAATTATGCCAATCTGTTTTAACGGCTCTTACGAACCGCCCTTTTAGGTGGCGGGCTTACAGCCCTCATAACTCATCGTTAGTTGTTTGTCGGGGTGGCTAAGCCCTTGTACCCTTACCCTTTTTTAATATGAAAGTAAGAAAGAATGAAAGATTTTGTAATTAATATGTAAATGGTGAATTGCTTGGAAGGCAATACTATGAGTAACCGAGGTGCATACTCGACGAAGGAGAGGATGCCCTCGGATAGGTAATGCTCGCTATCCTTATCAGCCTGGAAGGCTGTACATGGTTGGCTTTTATACATAGCCTTTCGCGATGTACTGCCTTCCAGGCAGTAGAAGGATTTGAGGCTTACTCCCCGCACATCCTCGTTTCACTCGTATGTACGGGGTTACTCATAGTATTGCCTTCCAGGCAATTCAAAACGTGCTAAACTTGAATCCTTTCATTTCTTGCTATCCATTTTTATTTTCTTGCCGTCCTTTTCCGCAATAATGACGCCAGATTGGATGTATGTCTTGTCTGGCTTGATAGAATCTAGGAAATGGAATAGCTCGACATCTTTTTCCGAGTTTTTCTTGTAGGAAATCTCATCCTTGTTTTCTCCTTTTTCTGATAGATACCACACTGCACTATCGCTTGTCTTTACCAAAACCGCATCAAGTTCCGTGTGCTCTGCATCCGTATAGATGGGATATTCAGCCATAACAGAGTCGCAGAAGAATCCGTCAATTTCCACTTCTGCCTCCCTCATCAATAGGCGCTCTGCCTTGGGATGCCCACAAACACCTTGTGCGAACACAGATGCCCAGACAATACAAAGCAAGGTCGTAATAGACCACCTTTTCAATATCATGTGATTCTTATTCATTCAAATATCAATCCTTACTATAGTCTATCATTAACGGCGTATGCCGGTCTCTTGGGAAGTCGTAGTGATTGAAATGGTCAAGGTCGTATTTGAACTCCTCATACATGTCAGGCAGGTCACTAATCTGGCGCTTCCTGTTGTATAGGTTTCGTTTGCCATCCTTCTCGAAAACGAGATACCCCTTGCCAAAGAGAGAGTAAATCTTATCGGGTTTAACGATCTCAAGAAACTCGAAGAATGCACGGTCCTTCTCGTTGTTTTTTATATAGGCATAAGCTTCCATATCCTTGTATTTGCCTATCAGCGCCCATATCTTGTTGTCCGTTGTCTTTACCAAAACATAGTCAATTACAGAATGCTTAAAGTTCAGAAGCGGTTCCAGTTCTGTCAATGACGGAATCTTGTCAAACTTCTTATTCTTGTATTCATTCTTTCTGAACACGTTGAATACTGAGTATGCCTTTACAATAGAGTCGCAATGGAAATCTTCTATATACTTCTCGGCAGTTTCCAGATATTTCTTTGTCTGTTTGTCAACGCCATTCATTCCTTGAGCGAACATGGGAATACATCCCGCACATAGTATTATGATTACATAAAGTCTTTTCATAGTCTTGTTCTTACAGATTAGTTTTTTATTGTATAATAACGCAAAAACTGTTGTTTTATTGTGTTATTGCTTGTATATCTTGATAGCCCCTTTTTTCTTGCTCAATAGCCTGCAGAACTATCTTGCATAGCTCCCTATCATAGGGCTTGTATCTCCGATATAGGGATCGGACTTGAAACGGACTTGAAGCGAAGGAGAAGCGGACCTGCACTTAACCTTGTGATCTCCACCACACCCAATACGCATTACCTGATGCAAAGATATGCAATTTTATTTATTTGTGCAAATCTTTTGAAGGGAAAACACAAAAAAACGTCAGAAAAACTTTTGATTGCGCAAAATGACAATCTACCACTTCCCCGGAAATCTTTCATACTTTCTTTCTTTCATATTTTTTTAAGGGGGGGTATGTCTGGGGCTAAAAAACTCATAAATATATATTATTAAATAATAATATATATTTATGACCTGAAGCCCGAAGTTTGGGGTGTTATATTGTTTGGAAATGAAAGAATGAAAGAAAGTTTTTCTTGTGATTTGTCTTACTGAAATCTTTCATTCTTTCACACTTTCATATTAAAAAAAAGGTAGGGGTACTTAGGCTTACCCCCCACCACAAATGCTTTATTTATGCCTAGAAGCCAGATTTCTTGTGAAATATCGTTTCGAGAAATGAAAGATATGAAAGATTTTCTTGTATCTGGCGCAAGGACAAATCCATGCTTATGATTTGATGGCTTCCTTTAGCTTCTTCTCAACTTCTGCATCAGGAATGTATTTGAATACATTTAAGAAACCGCTTGAACCAGCTGGCATTTCAAGAATCTTGCCGTTAGGGTCTATGATAACAAAGGTAGGAAATAAAGTTACGCCATAGGCTGCAACAGGCTCTGCAGAACGGGCGTTGCTAATCCATTCATGATAGCTTGCCTTGTATCTTTCTTCTTCTGCCATCCAGTTCTTCTCTGTATCATGATATATTGCAACAACTTCCACCTTATCCTTATTGCGCTTGTAGAATTCCTCAAGGTATGGCTTTATAAATACGCAACCACCACAGCCAAAGAAGGTGAACTCCAATATTGTATATTTCCCTTTGAATTCACTAAGCTGATGTTTGTTGCCTTTACGATCGAAGAGGGTAAAATCCTTCATTTGTTCTCCAATTTTCGCTTTCTTGGCAGTTTGTTCTCCGATTTTCGCTTTGTCGGTATTTTGTTCTCCAAGTCTTTCTTGGTAGTCGGCATATTTTAGTTTAGCTTTTGTCTCTGCTACACGTTCATCATTCATAGCCTCCTGTGGGGCTTTCTTGAAAATCTCACGTGCTTTTTCTATGATAGTAGGGATTTGGTCACGACTGGCTATCATACGTAGTTCCTCAATCATTCGCGCGCTGAAAGGTCTGTCCTTCATGAAATCAAGTATTGCAGCATTGTACTTTTCTTTTCTCGAAGCTTCGAGTTGTTGGTATAATACGCTATCCTCTTGAGTCGCCTTATCGCGCTCTTCCTGTGTTGATGACTCGTCAAAATGTCTTTCAGATGTCAAACGCAACTTATTATCCAGTTCGTAGTAGTCCGGTAGTTTATCTTTAATGAACTGGTTAAAGGCATTATTTTCTTTCTGATCAAAGTGGTCACTTTCTACACCCCAATAGTAAACACTAGTGGCGCCATCTCCTTTAACCTTAATTTTCATTCCAGATTTTGCGTATATACTTATAAAACTGTCACCATGAATAAAAGCATAGGTTACATCTTCCTGCTGTGGTAGAACTGCTATACGGAATTTTCCATCTTTGACAATGGCTTCCTGCATAGAATTTGCACCTTCTTGTATTAATGGAAAGTGTGTACCATCAGCAATGTTTGTGACAACACCTTCAATTATAATAGAATCAAGAGATGCAGAGTTTGAATTTTGAGTTCCTTGTGCCTGACCAGCTATAGCGCATAGTGCAAGCAACGATGCTAATAAGTTTCTTTTCATTTCGTTTATGTTAGTGAAATTAGTTGATAATCTTAATTCGTCTGCAAACGATAAATTATTTTTCATAAAAAACAAATATTTCTCGTCATAAACTTAAAAGAGAATTTGATTTTTATGTAATCGTCTAAAAATTTATAGTCTATTTTAGTTCATAGTTCATAATTCATAGTTCATAGTTAGCGTTCGCCACCAACTATGCACTATGAACTATGCTCTATGAACTATTTAAAAGTTGAAGTAGTTCTTCGCGTTGTTGTAGCTGATGTCCTCAATCATCTGACGGACACGCTTCTCCTCATAGCCAGTAAATGGGATGAGACCATTCTCGATGTCTCTTCCGACGAGGTTACAGAGAGTGCGACGGAAGTACTCGTGACGAGGGTAGGAAAGGAATGAGCGTGAGTCGGTCAGCATACCTACGAAACGACTGAGAAGACCGAGCACAGAGAGGGCGTTCATCTGCTTCTCCATGCCATCCTTCTGGTCAAGGAACCACCATCCAGAACCGAACTGTATCTTACCTGCTACGCTACCGTCCTGGAAGTTACCAAGCATAGTTGCGATAACCTCGTTTGCACACGGGTTGAGGTTGTAGAGGATGGTCTTTGCAAGTGTGCCGTTAGAGTTAAGCTCATCAAGGAAATGTGACATCGCCTTGGCAGTATTGAACTCGCCGATAGAGTCGAAACCGGTATCAGGACCGAGCTGAGCGAACATCTTTGAGTTGTTGTTACGGATAGCACCATAGTGATACTGCTGTGTCCAGCCAGAAGCATAGTCCATCTTGCCTTGCTCGTACATATAAGCGTGCTTGTACTTGCGCTCCTCCTGCTTTGTGATAGTCTCGCCAGCGAGAGCCTTCTTCATGATAGCGTTGATCTCAGCCTCTGTGTATGGCTCGTCGTAGAACTCCTCAATACCGTGGTCAGAGAGCTTACAGCCCATAGATGCAAAGAAGTCGTGACGCTTCTGAAGAGCTGCGTTGAGTGAAGCAAAACAGCATATCTCTGTCTCGGCAACAGCAGAGAGTTTCTTGATATAGGCAGCCCATGTAGGAGCCTCGATGTTCATGGCAGCATCAGGACGCCATGTAGGAAGCATACGAGTCTTGGCTGTCGGATCATCCTTCACGATCTTGTGCCACTCAAGAGAGTCGGCTGGATCGTCGGTAGTACATACAACCTTTACGTTATAGTGCTCCATCATTCCACGAGGACAGAACTTAGGATCATTCTTTATCTGCTCGTTACAGTTGTCGAATATCTCGCGAGCGGTCTCTGGATTCAGGCGCTTTTCAATACCGAAAGCGGTCTTGAGCTCGAGGTGAGTCCAATGATAGAGAGGGTTGCGGAAAGTATAAGGAACGGTTTCTGCCCATTTCTCGAACTTCTCCCAGTCGGAAGTGTCCTTGCCTGTGCAGAACTTCTCTGCGATGCCGTTTGAACGCATAGCACGCCACTTGTAGTGGTCGCCCATGAGCCAGATCTGAGCGATGGAATCAAACTTCTTGTTCTCTGCAACCATCTGTGGGCTGAGGTGACAATGGTAGTCGATGATTGGCATCTTCTCAGCATGATTGTGATACAGGTCTTTCGCTGTCTCGTTTTCGAGAAGGAAATCAGGATCGTTGAATTGCTTCATTTCGTTGTTAGATTTAAAATTATTCTATTTTATGTTAGTTTGACTGCAAATGTACGATTTTTTTTCGGAATAATCGCATCTTTCCACGGAAATTTGCTGAAACACATGAAAATGCCGCTTATGAACGACTCATAAAGAGTCTTCATAAGCGGCAATGCTTATCTAAATCCTTCCCCCTTGGGAGGGCTTAGTTAGGCTTATTTATATTCCTGCCAAGACCTGATATTGATATCATCAAGAGTCATGGTGCAGAATGCATGGATGAATGCAGATGCCAGACGTGAGTTGGTGAGCAATGGCACGTTGAGGTCGATAGCAGCACGACGGATCTTGTAGCCGTTGCTAAGCTCGCTAACAGAGTGGTTCTTCGGAATGTTCACAACCATGTCAATTTCCTTGTTGCGGAGCATATCAAGAGCCTGTGGCTGCTTGTCCTCTGAAGGCCAGAATACCTCCTTACAGTTGATGCCCTGCTCTGTGAGGTACTTGTATGTACCGCCAGTTGCGAAAAGCTCATATCCGTTCTGGAAGAGTTCCTTTGCTGCATCAAGCATCTCTGCCTTCTGCTTAGCATCACCAGTAGAGAGAAGGATTGTCTTCTTTGGAATACGAAGACCGACAGACAGCATACTCTTGAGAAGAGCACATGAAGTGTCGTCGCCGATACATCCAACCTCACCAGTAGAAGCCATATCAACACCGAGAACAGGGTCTGCTTTCTGAAGACGGTTGAATGAGAACTGACTTGCCTTGATACCAACATAGTCAAGGTCGAAGAGGTTCTTGTTTGGTCTCTCAAATGGAACACCGAGCATGATCTTTGTTGCAAGGTCGATGAGGTTGAACTTCAACACCTTACTTACAAATGGGAATGAGCGTGATGCACGGAGGTTGGTCTCAATAACGAGGATGTCGTTATCCTTAGCCATGTACTGGCAGTTGAACGGACCAGAGATATGGAGTTCCTTCGCAATCTGCTTAGAGATACGCTTGATACGGCGTACAGTCTCTACATAGAGCTTCTGTGGAGGGAACTGAAGTGTAGCGTCACCAGAGTGAACACCAGCAAACTCAACGTGCTCAGAAATAGCGTATGCTATGATTTCACCATCCTTTGCAACACCATCGAAGTCAATCTCCTTGGCATGCTCAATGAACTTACTTACAACTACAGGGTGCTCCTGAGAGATGTTGGCAGCAAGCTGAAGGAACTTCTCAAGCTCCTCGCGGTTTGAACATACGTTCATTGCTGCACCGGAAAGCACGTAAGAAGGACGGACGAGTACAGGGAAGCCTACACGGTCGATGAATGCGTTCATGTCATCCATAGAGGTGAGGGCTGCCCATTCAGGCTGAGCCACGCCGATACGGTCGAGCATAGAAGAGAACTGGTCACGATCCTCACAGTTGTCGATATCCTTGGCTGTTGTACCGAGGATTGGCACGTTCTGAGCATCGAGCTTCATAGCGAGGTTATTAGGAATCTGACCACCGGTGGAAACGATGACGCCGTGAGGAGTCTCAAGGTCGATGATATCCATAACGCGCTCGAATGTCAACTCATCAAAATAGAGACGGTCACACATATCATAATCGGTAGATACTGTCTCTGGGTTGTAGTTGATCATAACTGAGCGATAGCCCTGTTTGCGGATAGTGTTGAGTGCCTGAACACCACACCAGTCGAACTCTACTGAAGAACCTATACGGTAAGCGCCAGAACCGAGAACTACGATTGAGTTCTTATCCTTCTCGAACTTGATATCGTGGGCAACACCTGCGTATGTGAGGTACAGATAGTTGGTCTGTGCTGGATACTCAGCAGCAAGTGTATCAATCTGCTTAACGAAAGGAACGATGCCGTAACTCTTACGGAGCGCACGAACTGCAAGGGTAGCCTTGTGCATGTTGCCAAGTTCCTTCTCAAGACCTACCGCACGGGCAATCTGGAAGTCGGTATAGCCATATACCTTTGCAGTACGGAGGAGTTCCTTGCTAAGTACGTTGATAGAAGTGCACTTGCGAAGCTCATCGTCGATGTCAACGATGTGACGGAGCTTGTCAAGGAACCACTTGTCGATCTTTGTTATCTCGTGAATCTCATCAACGCTGTATATCTTTCTCTGCATTGCCTTTGCAATGACGAAGATACGCTTATCTGTAGGAGCATGGAGGGCTTCCTTGATATCTGGAACCTCAAGTTCCTTGTTCTCAACGAATCCGTGCATACCCTGTCCGATCATACGGAGACCCTTCTGGATAGCTTCCTCGAAGTTACGACCGATAGCCATAACCTCACCTACGGACTTCATTGAAGAACCGAGCTCTTTATCTACGCCACGGAACTTAGAAAGGTCCCAGCGTGGAATCTTACAAACCACATAGTCAAGGGCTGGCTCGAAGAATGCACTCGTAGTCTTTGTTACTGAGTTCTTCAACTCGAAGAGACCATATCCCATACCGAGCTTTGCAGCAACGAAAGCAAGAGGATAACCAGTTGCCTTTGATGCAAGGGCAGAAGAACGGCTAAGACGGGCATTAACCTCGATTACGCGATAGTCCTCAGACTGTGGGTCGAAGGCATACTGCACGTTACACTCACCTACGATACCGATGTGACGGATGATCTTGATAGCGAGTGCGCGGAGCTTGTGATATTCTGAGTTTGTAAGAGTCTGTGAAGGAGCGATAACGATAGACTCACCAGTATGGATGCCGAGTGGGTCGAAGTTCTCCATGTTACAAACTGTGATACAGTTGTCGTAACGGTCGCGTACGACCTCATACTCAATCTCCTTCCAACCCTTGAGGGATTTCTCAACGAGTACCTGTGGAGAGAATGAGAATGCTTTTTCTGCAAGTTTGTTGAGTTCTTCCTCATTGTCGCAGAAACCAGAACCGAGACCACCGAGTGCGTATGCAGCACGGATAATGACTGGATAGCCAAGTTCTGCAGCAGCCTTACGGGCATCCTCGATGTTCTCACAAGCCTGTGACTTGATTGTCTTGACGTTGATCTCGTCAAGCTTCTCAACGAAGAGTTCACGATCCTCTGTGTCCATGATAGCCTGAACAGGAGTACCAAGCACACGTACGTTGTATTTCTCGAGCACACCGCTCTTGTAAAGCTCAACACCACAGTTGAGGGCGGTCTGACCACCGAATGCGAGAAGGATGCCGTCTGGCTGTTCCTTCTGGATTACGCGCTCAACAAAATATGGCTGAACAGGGAGGAAATATACTCGGTCGGCAACACCCTCAGATGTCTGCACGGTAGCAATGTTAGGGTTGATGAGGATAGTCTCAACACCCTCCTCACGAAGAGCCTTCAAAGCCTGTGAACCAGAATAGTCGAACTCACCAGCCTCACCAATCTTCAGAGCACCGGAACCAAGGAGAAGAACTTTCTTAATATTTTGATCTTTCATTTTTTCTTGTCTTTTTTCTAGTTATTCTAGTCTTTCTAGTTTATCTAGGGATTCTAGAATCCTAGAGAGTTTCAACAAACTTGTCAAACATAAACTCTGTATCCACAGGACCTGAACATGCCTCTGGGTGGAATTGGCTTGAGAACCAAGGCTTTGTCTTATGACGGATACCTTCGTTAGAACCATCGTTCATATTAACGAAGAGCTCCTCCCAGTCTGCACCAAGAGTCTTGGCATCAACTGCATAACCGTGATTCTGAGATGTTACGAAACACTTCTCTGTTCCTACCATGCGAACTGGCTGGTTGTGAGAACGATGACCGTACTTCAGCTTATATATCTTTGCACCTGCAGCCTTTGAAAGCAACTGGTTACCCATGCAGATACCACAGATAGGCTTATCGCTCTTCTCCATCTGCTTACGGATGATCTTTACTGCATCCTCACACATATCAGGGTCGCCAGGACCATTAGCAAGGAACAGACCGTCAAACTCCATGTCTGTGTAGTCATAGTTCCAAGGCACACGTACAACCTCGCAACCTCTATTGATAAGACAACGAATGATATTAGCCTTAACGCCACAGTCAACAAGCACTACCTTCTTATTGATAGATGTGCCTTCTGCTGGCTTGTATGTAACGATTTCCTTTACGGAAACCTGATCAACGAAGTTCACTCCCTCATAGTTAGCCTCTGGAATGTTGTCAGGCTCATCATCGAAAAGGATCTTGCCCATCATCACACCATGCTCGCGAAGAACCTTGGTAAGCTCACGAGTGTCGATACCTGTGATTCCTGGCACCTTCTCACGCTTCAACCAGTCAGCAAGGCTCTCGTTGGAATTCCAGTGTGAGTTCTTCTCTGAATAATCAGCTACAATGATTGCAGAGGCGTAGATCTTATCGCTCTCCATGAATGTAGGAAGTCCGTTATCCTCGAATGTAAATGGCGGTACACCATAGTTGCCTACGAGCGGATAGGTAAGAACCATCAACTGACCTGCGTATGAAGGGTCTGTGAGACTCTCTGGATAACCCATCATAGCAGTGTTGAAGACTACCTCGCCTGCAACAGGTGCATCATAACCAAAGGACTTTCCGTGGAACTTAGTTCCATCATTAAGTACTAATGTAACGTTTCTCATTTATCTATTGTGATATAATTTCCTTACTCTTTTCAATTTTATCCCTAATCTACAATCCGTAAACCTTCTCATAGAAGTTGACAAACGCCTGAAGACAGAGGCGTGTGCCGCCTGGGGTAGGGTATTTACCTGTAAAGTACCAGTCTCCCCTATGCTCTGGAATTGCCTTGTGAAGACCTTCTATTGACTGGAATACAATCTCGACAGGTGTCTTCATACCAGATGGTCGCAACATTTCTACAACCTTGGCATTGATTTCCTCAACTGTAAATGGTGCGTAGATATCCTGTACGCAATTCTTCATCTCTGCACGAGGCTTCATGAGTTCTGCCTTACAAGCTCTATATACATTGTCGATAACGCTTGTCTTGTGCCTATCCTTAAGCAGCTGTATTGCAGCCCTGAATACACAGAACTCCTCCAGCTTTGCCATATCAATGCCGTAATAGTCAGGATAACGAATCTGCGGAGCACTTGATACCATGACTATCTTCTTTGGATGCAGACGGTCGAGTATGCGGAAGATACTCTCACGCAACGTTGTACCTCTTACGATAGAGTCGTCTATTACTACGAGGTTATCAACTCCTGGCTCAAGGACGTTGTATGTCACGTCATAAACGTGAGATGCAAGGTCATTTCTTGTTGAGCCTTCAGAGATGAAAGTGCGAAGCTTGATATCCTTCCATGCAACCTTCTCGGATCTTACATACTCATCAAGTATCTCCATGAGCTCTTCACGAGTAGGCTTATGGTCCATGTTTACTATGGTCTCAACCTTCTGGGCATTGATGTAATTTTTGAAGCCTGTCAGCATTCCATAGAATGCCACCTCCGCTGTATTTGGAATGAAAGAGAATACTGTGTGACGATGGTCATTGTCGATAGCCTTCAGGATTGGAGCTGTCAACTGCTCGCCCAGTTTCTTTCTTTCGTTGTAGATATCCTTATCAGAACCGCGTGAGAAATAGATTCTCTCGAATGAGCACTTGGAATCGCTTTTCTGCTCTATAACCTGCTTGAAGCGAACCTCGCCCTGACGATTTACGAGAATTGCCTGTCCTGGCTGTAACTCGATAATCTGACCAGCTTCAAGGTCGAAGGTTGTCTGAAGTACAGGACGCTCACTTGCCAAGGCCATAACCTCGTCTGACACATAGTAGAAGGCTGGACGGATGCCCCAAGGATCTCGCATTGCGAACATCTCACCGCTACCTGTTATGCCACATACCACATAACCGCCATCGAAATACTGCATAGTGGTATCGAGTACATTACTCATATCCACGTTATTGTCGATGAACTCTGTTACCTCTCGACCTTCAAGTCCCTGTTCTGTAGCCAAGGTGTAGTTACGCTCAACCTCCCTGTCAAGGCGATGTCCCATGAGCTCAAGCATGATGTATGAGTCGGAATAGATACGTGGGTACTGTCCCTGACTTGTAAGACGCTCAAAAATCTCGTCAATGTTGGTCATGTTGAAGTTACCACACAGACAGAGATTCTTTGCCTTCCAGTTATTTCGACGCAGGAATGGATGAACATACTGAAGACCTGACTTTCCCGTTGTTGAGTAGCGAAGATGTCCCATATAGAGTTCTCCTGCGAAAGAAATGTTCTTTCTGGCAAAGTCTGCATTGTTCAACTGCTCTGATGTCAGTCCCTTTATGCTTCCATGCACAAGACCGAATATCTCGGTAATAGCATCCTTGCCTTCGGCACGCTCACGGAACATATACTCATTACCCGGCTTCACGTTCAATTTGACAGCCGCCATACCAGCTCCCTCCTGTCCGCGATTGTGCTGTTTCTCCATCATCAGATAGAGCTTGTTGAGTCCATACATCCACGTGCCGTACTTCTCCTGATAGTACTCAAGTGGTTTGAGAAGGCGTATCATTGCAACGCCACATTCATGCTTCAGCGGTTCCATTTCTGTGTATTGTGTTATAACTAATTATCCTTACCAATCTTTTTATCCCTTATTCCACTGTTACCGATTTTGCCAGATTTCGAGGCTGGTCAACATTGAGTCCCTTTGCCACAGCTACGTGATAAGATAGCAACTGCAATGGGATGACACTGAGCAATGGAGCCAGACATCCAAGAGTCTCAGGTATCTCGATAACCTCGTCAACCATGCTCTTAACCTGCTCGTCACCTTCTGTGACAACAGCGATGATATGACCACCACGGGAAATTACTTCCTGCATGTTTGAGATAATCTTCTGGTACAACTGATGATGAGTTGCTATGAAGACAACCGGCATCTCCTCATCAACAAGGGCGATAGGACCGTGTTTCATTTCTGCTGCAGGATATCCTTCTGCATGGATATAAGATATCTCCTTCAGTTTCAAGGCTCCCTCAAGGGCTACAGGGTAGTTGAATCCACGTCCAAGATACAGGAAGTTGTGGGCGAAAGTAAACTTGGAAGATAGTTTCTTGATTCTATCGTTCTGCTCAAGAACTTTCTCTATTTTCTCTGGGATAAGGAGCAGTTCTTTGATTGTCTTCTCATATTCAGCCTGTGAAATCGTACCCTTTGCCATACCAAGGGCAAGAGAGAGCATGACAAGAACTGTTACCTGACCTGTGAATGCCTTTGTTGAGGCAACACCGATTTCCGGTCCTACGTGGATATAGATACCTGTATCTGATTCACGGGCAATGCTTGAGCCTACACCATTCACGATGCCAAATACCATTGCACCATTTTCCTTTGCCATCTGGATAGCAGCGAGTGTATCTGCTGTTTCACCAGACTGGGATATTGCCATTACAACATCATCATGCTCGATGACAGGATTGCTATAACGGAACTCTGAAGCATATGCCACTTCAACAGGAATACGGCAGAACTGCTCAATCAACTGTTTGCCAATAAGACCTGCATGCCATGAAGTTCCGCAGGAAACGATAATTATACGTCTTGCACGAAGAAGTTCACGACGATGCTGTGTCACTGCGCTTAGCACTACTTGAAGTCCCATCTCCGGACAATCCTTACCCATTGTGCATGAAGAATATGGTGACTCAACGATACGACCACGCATACAGTCTTTCAATACATTTGGCTGGTCGAATATCTCCTTCAGCATGAAATGAGGATAGCCCTCATGGTCGAGCATTGAGAGGTCAAGGTCAACTTCCTTTATCTCTGCATCAGCCTCCTCACCATTGAGGTTATATACCTTCATCTCCTTACCACGCTCAATAACAGCAACCTCCTCGTCCTTGAGATACACGATATGCTTTGTGTATTCTGCAATAGGAGACGCATCAGAAGCAATGAAGAATTCAGAATTGTCTTCTACGATACCAACAGCCAAAGGAGAAGACTTACGTGCACATACAAGCTGGTTGGGATAACGCTTGTCGATTACTGCGATTGCGTATGCTCCAATTGCCACCTGAAGGGCATTACGAACTGCATTCCCAAGACCGCAGTTTAGTTTCTGTTGAGTATATTCTATAAGTTGAACGAGAACCTCTGTATCTGTTTCACTCTTGAATGTGAAGCCACGCTGTTTCAGCTGATCGCGAAGAGTTGCATAGTTCTCGATGATGCCGTTATGAACAAGTGTAAGGTTTCCTGAATTACTTACATGTGGATGTGCGTTCACCTCACTTGGAACACCGTGGGTTGCCCAACGGGTGTGAGCAATACCGATTGTTCCTGTTATATCCTTACCTTCCGCTACTTTCTCAAGGTCAGATACCTTTCCCTTTGCCTTATAGACATTTAGAGTGTTGTCTGATGCTGAAAGCATTGCGCAACCGGCAGAATCATATCCGCGATATTCCAGTCGCTTCAATCCCTTGATAAGTATTGGGTAAGAATCTTTTGTTCCTATATAGCCAACTATTCCGCACATAAATCTTTATTTGTTTTCTGTTCGTGTTCTATTTTAGAAAAAGAGTTAATAAGACAGGGAATTACCCCAAGCCATATTAACTCTATTTCTTATCTTTTATTTTTTCAAGATGTTATACATCAGAGATGCCAATGAAATCACAATACTTGTTGCAGAGAACCATAGCGATGTACTTGTACCGACATCAGAGTTCTTTGCCTTCGTCTTGTTCGGTTGTACATAAATAACATCGTTCTGCTGCAAATAGAAATAAGGAGAGTTTATGACATTTGCATCATTGAGATCCAAACGATGTGTACTCTTCTCGCCTTTGGCATCTTCTCTTATAAGGAGAACGTTATCACGCATACCGTAAATCGTCATATCACCGGCTGCGCCAAGAGCCTGAAGAACGCTGTATTTCTCAGAATTAACGTTGAATGCACCTGGTTTGGCTACCTCACCAAGAACGGTAACTGTATATGATTGGAACTCTACCACGACAACTGGATTAATATCGCTTGAGAGGTAAGGCTTTACAAGACCAGCAATCTTATCCTCACATTGACGACGGGTAAGTCCTTGTACGTTAATCTTGCCGAGTATAGGGAAGTTGATGTTTCCGTCTGTACCAACTGTGTATGGCATCATGGAACCAGATCCGTTTGTGATGGATCTGTTGCCACCTGCCTGCAAAGTGTTATATACAAGCTGATTGAACTGAGATGAAATTTCTCTGTCAGGTGTCGTTACGCTGATTGTTAGGACATCCTTTGGCATAATACGAGCATCATGAATGCCACGTGAAGCTGTAAGACTTACCTGATCTGCATTCTGAAAGTATGGTACTTTCTTATATGAACTACATCCTGTTAAAAACACAGCCATACATGATACGGCCATTATGCTGAGACAGCTCTTGATATTAAATTTCATAGTTTATGTTACAATATTATGCAATTAAGCAAAATTTTCTGCAAAATTACTCCTATTTTTCGAGAAAAACAAATATTCAGCAAACTATTTGCATTTCTGAGACGTTAAATTTTACTTTCGTCAATTATTCTTCGTCTGCGAACAAATTCTCAGGGTCAAGAATATGCAATTGGAATGCGCGCGTAACAAGGCGTACAGCATTCACGCTCTGCTTGCCATTTCCGCCAGGGAACAGCTTCTGGGTGAGTTCCATCTGACGTTTCTCAAGACTCTTGACACCGAATGGCATTCCCCTAAGACCTGCAATTTGGTCTTTTGTGTAGCCGAGGGCAAGATGACGGAGGAATCGCTCGTCATACTCGTCAATCTCATATCCTATGGATGCCTCTTGGCGAAGAACTGTTGACATAACGTTCTTGCGGAATGAACCTACGATAGCATCCATGATTGGCTGGTTGAATACATACTTCCTGCCTGACATCACGCTTACGACATCGGCACGGGTGAGCATTTCACCAGTCTTTAATATAATGCCGTCAGCACCGGCATCAAGGGCGTCAACCCATAATTTCTCATTCAATATCTCTCCCGTAAAGATAAGCACCTTCACTTCTGGGTGCTCCACCTTCACACTACGGCAAATCTCCACACCAATAGTGGTAGAACCACCCAAACCAAGATCAAGGAGAATAAGGTCTGGGTTGCCTGTACGCATAAGTTGGATAAACTGCGTCTCATCGCTTGCAGTACCAATTACCTCTGCTTCGGGAACCTCATTGCGAAGCAGTCCTTCGGTGCCCTTGAGCTCAAGAGGCACGTCCTCTACTATAATGACTTTAAAATTCTCCATATCAGTTTATCCAAAAAAGAGACTACAATCAAACTCTTATAGCCTGAATGCAGTCTCTTTCATATTGTTAAAAGTTAAATTCAAATTTACTTGAAGAATGACTTAACAGCCTCGTTTGGAACCATCTGCTCATCGAAAATGTAAGCACCAGTCTTAGGGCTCTTAACCATCTTGATTACCTTTGTGTATGCACGACCATCAGTCTTACCAGTCTGAAGGGATGCGACGGTTTTCTTTGCCATAGTTTCTTATAAATCTATATGATTACTTGATCTCCTTATGAAGAGTCATCTTCTTGAGGATAGGATTGTACTTCATCAACTCAAGACGCTCAGGAGTGTTTTTACGATTCTTTGTTGTGATATAACGGCTTGTGCCTGGCATACCACTATTCTTGTGCTCAGTACACTCAAGGATTACCTGAACACGATTTCCTTTTGCTTTCTTTGCCATGTTGATTATTCTCCTATTACTTTAACATCCTTCCAATCAAGATAGCCTTTAGCTACAGCCTGCTTCAGAGCTGCATCAAGACCTACCTTATTAATCATGCGAAGACCAGCGGCAGAAATCTTAAGGCTAATCCAGCAGTTCTCCTCTACATAGAAGAACTTCTTGCTAAACAGGTTTACATCGAAGCTGCGCTTTGTGCGATGCTTAGAGTGAGAAACGTTGTTTCCCATCTGAGCCTTCTTACCTGTAATCTGACAAATTTTAGACATTGCTATCTTTGTTTTTTACAATCGTTAATTGATACTTATTCCAAACAGCGTGCAAAATTACACATTTTTTCCCATTCTACAAAATATCTTTTCGCCTGAAGCTTGTATTTAATACTTTTTAACAATTAATCTTCCAACTTTATTCTTTCAGAAGGGAAAACCGATGTGAAAAAGCTATTTGGCCTCTGGTGTAGGAACTTCGCTAAGGTCTGGTTGAGGGAAGTCTTCTTTTAACACTTCGAGCAGTAATTGAAGAGCGCGGAAAGTGGCACGCGAAACATTGATGTCACGACCGTCATTCTCTGTGAGCTTTACTGTTCTCATCTCGCCTTTCTTACCGGCGGCAATCCATATTGTTCCTACTGGATTCTCGGTAGTGCCGCCACCAGGACCTGCAACGCCTGTTGTCGCAATGGCATAGTCGGTATTAAGAACCTCGCAAACGCCTTCTGCCATACTTACCGCAACTTCCTCACTTACAACGGTCTTTTCCTCGATAAGTTCCTCAGGAACATTGAGAAGACTCTTCTTCACTTCCTCGCTATAAGCCACGATGCCACCTGTGAAATAAGCACTTGCACCAGGCATGAGAGTTATGGATTCTGCCACCTTGCCAGATGTACAGCTCTCGGCAGTTGAGAGTGTCTTGCCTGACTCATAGAGGATGAACAATATCTCTTTACTTAAAACCTTATTTTCGAACTGCATAATTATATATTGAAGTTTCGCCTACTCAACTTCAATGGTTGTCAGGTTATGAGGTTATAGGTCTGTACCGTCAATATCATTCCGACCAAAAGACCTTAAAACCACCAAACCTTAAAACCTACAACTTGAGCTATGCGAAAGTTATAAATTATTCAAATGTTACTTTTGAGAATGCGGGCACCTCAATACCGCAAAAGTCCTTGTCCTGAAGCTTGTACGAACCAACAACGCCAATCATAGCGGCATTATCCGTAGTGTATGAGAACTTCGGAATATAAATCGTCCAGCCAAATCGCTTTGCGTGGTCGTGGAAGGCATTTCTAAGACCATTATTTGCAGAAACACCACCAGCTACAGCCACATGCTTGATGCCTGTCTGCTTTACTGCCAAACGGAGTTTCTTCATCAGAATATCAACTACCGTCCATTCCAAGGATGCTGCAATATCCTCCTTGTGATGCTCTACGAAATCAGGATCTTCCTTCACCCATTTCTGAAGTGAATAGAGGAATGATGTCTTCAAGCCTGAGAAGGAATAATCAAGTCCTGGGATATGTGGCTCAGCAAACTGATATGCCTTTGGATTTCCCTGACGGGCAAGTCTGTCGATGATAGGGCCTCCTGGATATCCAAGTCCCATAACCTTTGAACACTTGTCTATAGCCTCACCAGCTGCATCGTCGATTGTCTGACCGAGTACCTCCATATCGTTATAGGCATTCACCTTGACAATCTGAGAGTTACCTCCTGAAACCAACAGACAGAGAAAAGGGAAGGGTGGGGCATTATCCACAATCTTATATCCGCCCTCGGCTGTCTCATCTTCTACTCTTTCCTGTATGAAATGAGCCATTACGTGTCCCTGAAGGTGATTGACGTCAATCATAGGAATGCCGAGTGAACGTGCAAATCCCTTGGCAAAGCTTACTCCTACAAGGAGCGAACCCATAAGTCCGGGACCTCGAGTAAATGCAACAGCCGACAGCTCTTCTTTTTTCACGCCTGCCTGTTTTAGAGCCTGATCAACTACAGGAACCACATTCTGCTGATGTGCTCTTGAAGCCAACTCTGGCACAACTCCGCCATAAGCCTCATGCACTTTCTGCGAAGCCGTTACGTTGGAAAGCAGCACACGACCATCCATTACAGCAGCCGAAGTGTCGTCGCAACTTGACTCTATTGCCAAAATATATTTCTTCTCCATAGCGAATTATACTATCAAAATATTCCCCCTCGGGGGGATAGGGGGTCAATACGTCAGCACTTCCACTCCATGCTCTGTCATCAAGAGCGTGTGTTCCCATTGTGCTGAAGGAAGTTCATCCTCCGTGATTACCTCCCAGCCATATTCGTCGTCAGCATCAATAAAGACCTTTGGCGATTTCATGTTGATCATTGGCTCAATGGTGAACACCATACCAGGAACAAGAAGCATGCCAGTTCCGCGATAGCCAGTATGCATAACCTCTGGCTCCTCATGGAATTTCAAACCTACACCATGACCGCAAAGGTCGGTCACTATGCCATAGCCGTATTTCTTGCAATGTTTCTTAATCGCATGACCGATATCGCCCACGAAACCGTAAGGCTGTGCTGCCTCCATGCCTATTTCAAGGCATTCCTTGGCAACACGCACAAGCTGTTCCTTCTCAGGAGTGGTCTTGCCGATGATAAACATACGAGAAGCATCTGCATAATAGCCGTCAAGGATAGTGGTGAAATCCACATTTATAATATCGCCTTCCTCAAGAATGTCTTCTTCCTTTGGAATACCGTGACATACCACCTCGTTAATACTCGTGCAGACTGACTTAGGGAACCCCTCATAGTTGAGACAGGCAGGAGTAGCGTTATGATCCTTGCAATATTGCATGCAGATATCGTCAATCTCCTGAGTGTTCATTCCTGCATGAATGTTCTTTGCCACCTCATCCAGAACGCCTGTGTTCACCTCACCAGCACGGCGGATGCCCTCAATCTGCTCGTCGTTGAGAATCAACTCACGGGTAGGCACCAGTTTGCCCTTACTCTCCCAGTACATCACCTGCTTGTCCATCTCGGTGAGAGGCTGACCGGGAATGCAATGCCAACGTTTTTTCTTAGCCATTATATTTGAATTTTCAAATTTCCGAGTGCAATGTGCAAAGCATCATCGCACGAAAAAATAGTGCGTGTCAGCCCAAAGGCTGGCGCACGTTTTAATTTCCGAGTGCAAAATTACAAACTTTTCCTGTAACCTCCAAATATTCTTTTCTGTTTTTCCTCATAGAAACGAAAACCCCACTATAAGATTGGCTCGCAAGGGAACCGCACTCAAAGTGGGATTTGTCAGAAACTATTCAAATATGTCATACAATTCATTACGGGAATCTCTGAATATCTGAAATGTTTCTCGTTACGTGTCAATATTACATCGGCAGAAATAGCTTCTGCAGAATAATTCTGTAAGGCATCCTCGAAATCGGGATTTTTCGTGGCAAAAGCCTTGTCTGTCTCTGTTTGTCCTGAAGGAGCTATGTGTACGATCTTGAAAGGGCTTTCATTTTCTCCAAGGCAGTTTCCTTGCCAAGATCTTTTCTGACTATGTAAAGGGTATTTGCAAGTGTGAGGTTTGTCATAAATAATTCCACCTCACCGTTCATGCCCATCTGCAAAACAGATGCGGCAGCCTCATAGCCATCTCTCATGCACAAGATGTCAATGATGATGTTTGTGTCAAGAAAAACATTACTTTTCTCCATACTCACTCTCCATTGCCTCCATACGAGCGATGTCTCCATCAAGGTCTTCTTCGGAAACTGCTCCCTTGCAGATACCGACAAGAGCCTGAATTTCTGGACTCAGTTCTCTATACGAAAGGACTTTATGTCCCTTCGGCATGTCATTCTTCTCTTTCTGCGAATTGAATTTGTCAATGAGTGTCTTGGCATACTCATTCATCTGCCTGCGAAATTCGTTGACTCTGAAAGATGAAGTTTGAGGTACTTCAAAAGCTATGTTTAATGTTGCCATAATAATATCTTTTTCGAACGCAAAGATAAATAAAAGAATTCATATCACCAAATATAATGTGAAGAATTGTGCAATAAATACATGTTTTTCTTCTCTATGGGATATCTCTACCTCATATGTTTCTCAGAACCAAACTCGATGAACCTTCGCTCTTTGTTCGCTCTTAGATGGGACTTTCATCGAGTTTGGTTCGGAGGAACATAGGAGGATTAGCGGAAGAAGAGCGAACCTAAAGTGGATTTAGCCTTGATTCAAGATTAATGTCCTGATTATTGTGTGGCTTTTATTAATGTTCTATGACGTGAACTTCCTTTTTAGGTCTGTTAATCTGGAACCCCCAACGGTTAAATTCGTCCACATTTTCCATATGAAGAACGTCCGGAAGGTCACATTCCTTCCATGAGCCGTCTTCAAAATCTATAAGTTGTCTTCGGCCATCCTTTTCAATAAGAAGGCCTGAGCCGGTAATGTTGGATTTGTATGTTTTATCAACTTTTACGCTATCAAGATAGTTGAATAGCAGAATGTCTATGCCGCTATTTGGGGAATGACAATATGTTTTCTTCTTAGAGTCTAAACCATCCAAACTCCATATAATACCATCGGTTGTCTTAGCTAAGATACTTCTGATTTCCAGATGCTCATAATCCATGAGAGAATCAATTTCTGAGTATGAAGTCGGAATCTTGGAGAATTTGGTTTTCCAATACTCCTTTTTTGAAGAGTACAGATAAATTGGGTATATGCTGATAATAGAGTCTCTATGAAACTCAGGTATGTGCTTATCTGCCAGTCTCAGCCATTTCTCTACGTTCTTATCGCCAAACTTATTTGTTTGCGAAATCGCAGAGCTACTTATGAAGATTGAAAGAAATATAACTATTAGGAATCGCATCATGGTGTTTATTTAATAAATTATTCAAGTTGTGGAATAAGCAGAATATTTATATTCTGAGTGCAAAATTAATTCATTTTCCGCACACTTGCAAATAAAACGCAGGAAATATTTGTTTTTGTCCCAAGCAAGAAGTATCTGCCTCCGTTGATACAAGGAACCAAACTCGATGAACCTCCGCTTTTTCTCTTATACAGAATAAGAGCTTCATCGAGTTTGGTTAGGAGGAACATAGGAGGATCAGCGGAAGTAGATATATGATTTCATGAATAAAGATGAAACTTTCCACGAGATATAAAAAGAGTGAAATGATACCTCTCAGTCATAAGAACATAATTATGAGGAAAATCCGGAAATAATCCCTTTTGATCCCTATGAATTTTCCATGAATGACACAGAATTCTATTGTTTCTTATGTTTTTTATAGTATTTATTTCCTTGAGAAGCACTAATTTTGTTCTTATACTGAAAAAAAACATGATAATATTTTGAATTAATGAAAAAAAAACATACTTTTGCAGTATCATCAGATTTGTCTTCATTGACTTTCTGGTGATGTTATATAAAAAGGCGTGCCAGAACGCTTTGTTTTTGACGTGTTGGAACTTCGCAATTTCAAACTATTAGTCAAACTCAAAGCAACGGAGACGCCCCATTGGTTGTATTATACCGATCTATGCTGTTATAAACAGTATGGCATATTTGTTAATACATCTTCGTGGGGTTTCAGCGTTGCTCGTTTCGACTAATAGGGTAATGCGAAGACCTCAACACGTGGAACGAGTATCAGACTGACTCCACGTTTTTTTTGTATAGTGAATTCCAAAATGTTTTTATAACTATTATTTTGTTGCAATTATGTTTACATACCTGGCTCATCTTCGTAATACTTGCATATGTAGAGATTTTGAAACTGACAGTTTGGATATAATAGTGAGTTTCGTATTGTTACATTTATATCTTATTATTGCCTCTACAGTCGTGTGCGTTGTTTATCAATTTGAATTTAAGGTACTTTCGGCTTTTATGGCGGGTTTCTTTGCTGCTTTTTTCTTCATTGGATGTATATTGTGTGAAATACAATGGGCGAACAGATTGAAAACAATAGGATTGTCACATCTTTGGTTGTTACTTCAATTGCTAAGTATCTATCCTCTTATTTTCATGCTTATGCTACCTGATGTTTTTTTCAAGAAAAACAATTCGGGTATATAGATTCTTGTGGAAAGCCTTATCCTCCTATAATCTCCCAAACCAAACTCGATGTACTTCCGCTCTTAAATCGCACCTTCACCGACTTTGCACCGACTTTGCACCGACTTTGGTACGGAGGATCATAGGAGGATCAACGGAGAAACATGGGAGGAGATAAGGTGAACCGTAGTTCCAATTTTTCACTTTTATTTTTTTCATTTTTCTTATACTTCCTAAATAATTTCTCCTATGATTTGCATAATAAGAAAAATAATAGTAATTTTGCACTCAGAAATCAGAAATGTAAAATATTTAGACAGCAGCGCCCCGGCTTTGTCGCTGGTCCATTATCACTTGTGACTTGGGCGAGAGGAAAGTCCGGGCAGCATAGAGCGCTCCGCTCCCGAAAATAGGAGTTACCGGTGACGGTAAGATCGGACAGAAGAGAAGGACTGCATCTCTCGGCTTTAACCCTAACTCGTTTATCGTTATTGCCAGGGAGGTGTCAAGGTGAGAAGGTGAGGTAAGAGCTCACCAGGCCGGTGGTGACATCGGTGCTGTGTCTTCCGGAGGCTGCAAGTTCGCGTATACCATCGTCAGAGGGTAGCTCGCCCAATGTCATCCGACTACGATGGAGGGTAGAACGCTTGAGCCTGGGGGTAACCTCAGGACTAGATAAATGACAAGGCACACCGCATTCCGAGAGGCTTGCGGATGTACAGAACCCGGCTTATAGGGGCACTGCTTTCTTTAGACCCACCCTAACCCTCCCCAAGGGAGGGAACTTTATATAGTAATGAACGCCAAGACGCAAAGACACAAAGGAACAGAATAATCAGCTTTGCGTCTCTGTGTCTTTGCGTTTGAAATATTATGGAACAATGAAAAATCCTTTTGTCACAAGATCTCTTAGCCTAAAGTCTATTAAGGAAATATTGATATCGCTCTATAATGACTTTATGGCAAAGCGCGTTCTGGCTTCTGCGAGTCGGTTGACATATTCAACCTTGCTCGCTACAGTTCCGATTCTTGCCGTAGTGTTTGCTATTGCACGTGGGTTTGGCTATAATATCTATATAGAGGAGTGGTTTCGCGATTTGCTCAAGGCTCAGCCGGATGTGTCGGAGATAATAATAGGGTTTGTCAATTCATACCTTATTAATACTAAGAAAGGCGTTTTCCTCGGCATTGGTCTTCTTTTCATGCTTGGAACGGTCCTGATGTTGATTAGTACGATAGAAGAGACTTTCAACGATATATGGCTTGTGCGAAAGCCTCGATCCATGTTCCGCACGTTTACCGACTATATGGCTCTGCTCTTCGCATTCCCTATAGTTATTGTGACGATATCGGGTTTGAGTATCTGGATGCAGGCATTCAACCGCCACCTTATAGATATTACAATCATAGGTCCGTTGATGAAGTTCTTCATCGAACTTATCCCTTATGTGGTGATGTCGGCTGTGTTTGTGGCTCTCTATGTCTTCATGCCTAATACCAAGGTGAGGTTCCGTTCTGCCCTTTGGCCGGGAATTGCTGCTGGTGTTGCTATGCAGTTATTTCAGCTCATATACATCAACTCCCAGATATGGGTGAGCAATTATAACGCTATCTATGGTTCATTTGCCGTAATCCCGCTTTTCATGTTGTGGATGCAGATATCATGGACAATCATTCTTGTTGGTGCAGAACTGTCGTATACTGTTCAGAACCACGATGATTTCCTTTCAAACAATTCGCAGGCGGATTTGTCGTACAAGGCAAGGATGGTGCTGTCTATAAAGATAATGTCTATTGTCTGCAAACGCTTCTCGGAAGGCAAACTGGCATATAATTCCATGCAATTGAAAGAAGAGCTTGGAATCTCTATGCGCGTATTGTCGAAACTCCTCTATGACCTTCAGCAGATACATTTCCTTGCAGAGATAATGCACGATGACAAAGGTGAGGAAGTGCTCTATCAACCGGCTGAAGCCCTTCACATCCTCACTATTGGCGAATTGCATTCTCGTCTCTCTAAGCTTGGTACGAACGTGGATTCCGACATCTTGTCAGCATCAAAAGAATGGGAGTCTGCCATTTTGCTATACGACGAATATCTTGACAAAGCAAGGGGGATTGAGTTGAAGAATTTGTAAGGAGGCTAGGGCCTCTCCCCCCGCTTTGCACATACTTCGATATTATCAACATCGAACTTCCCTCCGTAGGGAGGGAGCCGATTCGAGAAAGGGGGATTGCTTTATTTTTTTTGGCATAGCTTTTGTTTAGCACTTCACAAAGTAATAAATTTTAATGGTAAATATGCCGATGCCTTCCGGCTCCCTCCCTACGGGGGAGGGCGGGGGGAGAGGCCACAAATTTATAGTAGTAGCTATGCAAAAAGGTAACATCGGGGTTACAACCGAGAACATATTCCCCGTCATCAAAAAGTTCTTGTACAGTGATCATGAGATTTTCCTTCGTGAGATGATTTCAAATGCCGTTGACGCTACACAGAAGCTCAAGACATTGGCTGAGCGTGGCGAGTTCAAGGGCGAACTGGGTGACCTTACCGTTCATGTTTCTCTTGACAAGGAGGCTGGCACTCTCACTATCTCTGACCGTGGTATTGGTATGACAGAGGAGGAGATTGACCGCTACATCAATCAGATTGCATTCTCAGGCGTAACAGACTTCCTCGAGAAATACAAGGACAACGCTAATGCCATTATCGGTCACTTCGGTCTTGGCTTCTATTCTTCATTCATGGTTTCTGATCGTGTGGATATCATCACACGTTCATATAAGGACGGAGCAAAGGCCTTGAAGTGGACTTGCGACGGTAGTCCTGAGTTCGAGATTTCTGATGCAGAGCGCGAAAGTCGTGGTACAGATATCGTTCTCCATATCTCTGAAGATTGCAAGGAATTCCTTGAGAAGTCAAAGATAGAGTCTCTCTTGAACAAGTATTGCAAGTTCATGGCAATACCTGTTGCCTTTGGCAAGAAGCAGGAGTGGAGTTCTGAGAAGAAGGAGATGGTTGATACCGACAAGGACAACATCATCAATGATGTAGAGCCACTTTGGACAAAAGCCCCATCATCCCTTAAGGACGAGGATTACAAGTCATTCTACCGCACACTCTATCCTATGCAGGATGAGCCTCTGTTCTGGATTCACCTTAACGTGGACTTCCCATTCCACCTCACAGGTATCCTCTACTTCCCACGCATTCAGAGCAATATCGACCTTCAGCGCAACAAGATTCAGCTCTATTGCAATCAGGTGTTCGTAACTGATCAGGTTGAGGGTATCGTGCCTGACTTCCTCACACTCCTTCATGGTGTTATCGATTCTCCAGATATTCCTTTGAACGTAAGCCGTTCTTATCTCCAGAGCGATGCTAACGTGAAGAAGATCTCAACATACATCACTAAGAAGGTTGCAGACCGTCTCAACGGTATCTTCAAGAACGACCGCAAGGACTATGAGGAGAAGTGGGATAAGCTCAAGATCTTCATCAACTACGGAATGCTGACCGATGAGTCTTTCTATGATCGTGCAAAGGATTTCTCGCTCTTCAAGGACACAGAAGGCAAGTACTTCACATTCGAGGAGTACAAGACTCTCATCAAGGACAACCAGACCGACAAGGATGGCAACCTCATCTACCTCTACGCTAATAATAAGGAGGAACAGTATTCATACATCGAGGCTGCAAAGGCAAAGGGATATTCTGTTCTCTTGCTCGACGGCGAGCTTGATACTCCTACAATCAATATGTTTGAGCAGAAGTTCGAGAAGTCTCGCTTCACACGTGTTGACGGCGATATCATCGACCGCCTTATCGTGAAGGACGAGGTAAAGAAGGTTGATTTCTCTGAGGAAGAGGTTGCTAACATCTCTGAGGTGTTCAAGTCACAGATGCCAGCAATCGAGAAGACCGACTTTATGGTACAGGTTCAGGCCCTCGGAGCTGAGGCAGCCCCTGTTATGTTCACCCAGAACGAGTATATGCGCCGTATGAAGGACGCAAGCCGTTTCCAGAGCGGTATGGGCTTCTATGGTCAGATGCCAGACTCATACACCCTCGTGCTCAACTCTGATCATGCAGTAGTTAAGGCTATCCTTGCTGATACAAATGCCAACACAGCAGAGGCTCTCAAGCCAATCCTTGCAGAAATCAAGGGACTTGAGGCTCGTAAGATGGTTCTTGAGGCTGAGCAGAAGGACAAGAAGTCTGACGAGATTACCGAGGAACAGAAGAAGGATCTCGAGGACGCACGCAACAACATCTCTGCTGAGCAGAAGAAGAAGTCTGACGTTCTCGCCGGATATGCTTCAAAGAACGACAAGGTTCACCAGCTTATCGACATCGCCCTCCTTCAGAATGGTATGTTGAAGGGTGCAGCTCTTGACAAGTTCCTCAAGCGTACGGTTAGTCTCTTAGGATAAACCACATAAATATAAACGCGAAGGCGCAAAGACACGGAGTTTTATCTCTTTAGTCTTTGCGCCTTTTCTTGTACCCTCAATATTTACTCAAAAAAATCTTGTGAAAGACATCAATATTACAGAAAATATTTGTAATTTTGTCCTCAAATAATAATTAAAACCTTGCAAGATATGGGATGGGATGTAGTTCAAATAGGATTAAAGCACGATTTGCCTGTTGATGACCCTATTGCAACTGCTGAATTGGTTGCAAAGCGGATGAATCGTAATGTTAAACTCGTTTACTATAATGAAATCGAGTATGACAAAATAAACAATATCGTATCAGAGGTAGAGAACTTTGAATATATTGAAATCGCAAGAATCACCATAGATAATTCAACGGACTATATGCAAATGGAAGTGTTAAATTATCAGGCAAGTCAAATCCTCAAGGAAACGAACATTAATACTTTGCGAAAAGCAAAAACTACAAGTGATTGGGCAAGGGATTGGCTTGATGATATTGAAAAACAATATGCGCTATATGAAATATCTGGTGAACATTTGTTTATAAAAATAGGCAGAGAGAATATCTGTCTTGATGTAAATATAATAGAAAGATGGTGGGGATGGGAAGAACTCTTTCATCCTATGTATTTTGATCGTGACAAGTTGCTTGATTATCGCATGAAGATTTTTGACCAAGCCCGGATGTTCGGATGTATGGAGGTGATTATCTTTTCTGATCAAGGTCCTACAGAACTAATACTTGATCACATTAATAGTTCTGTTGAGTACTTAAAGCAATATGTAAATTCCAACCAATATACCGATCAATACTATAAAATGACAGAACAATACTATAGAGAGAACGGTCAATACGATGAATTTACAGAATGGTATAAACCCGAAAAAATAGAATCTATGAAGAAACACGCTAAAAAGATCACATTCTCATCTGTATTTCAAGACGACTTTAAATTAGAGGGTGGGGACTTTGTGGAACTTGTATATGATGATTTCAAAGATTTGATTTAGCGTGAATGAAATGTCTTTGAATAGAAACAAAGATTGCCGAACGTTCGCTATGCCTTCGTTCGTCCTTCGCTTCTCCTTCGCTCTTCCTTCGCTTCAGAACTAAAGGATGATGGGAGGAAGATGGGACTTACAACGGACTTGCATGGGAAGTGCTTGGGAACTTCATACTTAGAATACGGTCATACGCAAGGTGAGGGTATGGCATAACTCCTTGCTTGGCAGATGGTCGTTAAGTTTCTGGTCGAATACCTTGCTATGGCGAGAACCCATGAATGAGTCAAATGTTCCAATACCATACATTAGAGTTAACCTGCATTTTTCTCCCATTTGGTTGAGGTCATAATATATTCCAGCTTCGGCAAAGAGACCAGGTTGAAAGGCATCATACACGTGTTTTACCTTCGTTTCTGTTATGCCAGAGCGTTGGTCGTGAATAGCCAATGGATTGTTGTCTGCAATACTTCTCGGAGTTCGGCTTATTTCGAATGTCTCAATAGGTATAGGACTGAATATGGCTGTACCGCCAAAGGCTATGCCTCCTCGTTTTATTACTGGCAGGATGTAGGTAGCAGACAAGGCAAGGTCTATCTGTCTTCTCCAATTTGATTTGCCGTCATCATCAGTTGCTTTTTCAAACTGATACACGTAGTTGTCGTCTTGCCATGTATGGTAGTATCTGTCCCAGTAGAATACTCGTACTCCCAAACCGGCATGGAAATTAGTGTTGAATCTATAGCTGCATTGTAGTCCCCAGCCAAATGATGACCTATCTGAGCTCTGTATCGAACCTTCGAGGCTGAGTCCCCATCTGAGAATCTCACGTTTGGGCTTTGCCTTTTGCTCCTGTAGGATTGTACTATCCTTATAATCTTGCGCAATAGCATTTACTATGCCGCTTAGAGTTAAGGCTATAATCAAAATAAATCTCCGAGTAATCATAATCAGTTGTTTTGTCTCCGATTTGCGAGTGCAAAGTTAATAAAAAAGCATGAATAACACGAATGAAATGTGATTTATTTTGCGAGTGCAAGGAAATGATAAAAAAAGCAAAGTTAATGTGATGGAATCACGCTAATTTTGCAACCGAAATCATAACATAACTAAAACTGTGTATTTTTCCATTATGAAAAGGCTACTGACGCAATCCGTTGTGGTATTGTTCCTGTTGGTTCTTGTGGGGGCTCCTGCAAGTGCGGCAAAGCCTTTGCCTCGACAGCAACTCATTAACCGTATGGCAAAGATACAGCAGAAAGGTTATATGTATGGACATCAGGATGATCCTTTCTATGGTATTACTTGGGAATGGGATAATGACCGTTCTGACACATACGACCTTGTATGCGACTATCCTGGGGTTATGGGCTTCGACCTTGGTGGTCTTGAGATGGGGGATGAGAAAAACCTCGACTCTGTGCCTTTCACTCGTATTCGTAAGGAGATTATCCGTCAGCATGAGCGTGGTGGAATAGTGACTATCTCATGGCATCCTCGTAATCCGTTGCTCGGTACTACGGCTTGGATAGAGAAGGATATCAAGGCATACGATGAGGCTGTTGCTTCCTTGAAGAAGATAGGACGTGAGGATGTCGTTTCGCAGATAGACAATCCAAAGCATACGGTTAAGTCTCTCCTTCCTGGTGGCAAGATGGCTGACAAGTTTCAGTTGTGGCTAAAGAGAATATCTGATTTCCTTGTAACCCTAAAGGATAAAAATGGTAATCAGGTGCCTGTAATCTTCCGTCCTTGGCATGAGAATAACGGAAACTGGTTCTGGTGGGGACAGGCAAACTGTTCGGATGAAGAGTTCAAGGCTTTTTGGAATCTTACTCAGGACTATATTAATGGAGTGGAGGTTTCCGCCAACACCCAACACCCATCACCTAACACCCTCAAAGACTATATCGTATGGTCTTATTCTCCAAACCTACAGGGTAACTGGACAGAGGAGAAATGGATGGTCAGATATCCTGGTGATGACCGAGTTGACCTTATTGGTGAGGATGCTTATCAATGGGGTAGTGAGGCTGCCTTCAAGGTTCAGCTTGATGCAGACCTGACGCTGATAGCCAAGATCGCAAAGGAGCATGGAAAGCTTATTGCGATGACCGAATGTGGATATCAGAACTCACCAGATGCTACGTGGTGGCAGCGTGTATTCAAGCCTGTCATCGAAAAATATCCTATTTGCTACTTCCTTCCTTGGCGCAATTATTCTAAGGAGCACTTCGGGGCTTCGAAGGATGCAAAGACTGCCGATGATTTCAAGGCATGGGCAAAAGGAAAGAAAATGTTGTTTGTGAAAGATATAAATAGAATAAAATAGAATGAAAATATAAATAGTACAATAGCCCCAGCCCCCAATGTTTCTCTTGACTTTACTTATTTTATCGCAGATTTATGCGATGTTTCCCCACATCATCATCCCCAGGGGGCGGGGCTGTTTACTATTTGTAATTAAGATAAAATAAGGTTGAAACACCTATAATAATAAATGAGTAAAGAATTTGAAATGAAAGTGGCAGCTCTGCGTGCTCGTCATGAGGAGTTGCTCTCCCGTCCTAATGTAAAGAAGGAATGGGGGAACGGAATATATGACAGATATGAGTATCCTATCGTTACGGCTGAGCATACGCCACTTGAATGGCGTTATGACTTCTGCGAGAAGGATAATCCATACCTGATGCAGCGCATTATGATGAATGCAACGTTCAATAGTGGTGCTATAAAGTGGAATGGTAAGTATCTGCTTGTGGTAAGAGTGGAAGGAGCCGACCGTAAGAGCTTCTTTGCAGTTGCGGAATCGCCAAATGGTATTGACAATTTCCGTTTTTGGGAAGAGCCAATCACTATGCCAGAGGATGTTATTCCTGCCACTAACGTATATGATATGCGCTTGACTGCTCATGAGGACGGCTGGATTTATGGCGTGTTCTGTGCAGAGCGTCATGATGATTCACAGCCTGGAGACCTTAGTGCTGCAACTGCAACGGCAGGTATTGCCCGTACAAAGGATTTGAAGACTTGGTATCGTCTGCCAGACCTAAAGGCAAAGTCACAGCAACGTAATGTTGTGCTGCATCCAGAGTTTGTAGATGGCAAATATGCTTTCTATACTCGTCCACAGGATGGCTTTATCGATACAGGTTCTGGTGGCGGTATTGGCTGGGCGCTCGTAGATGATATTGAGAATGCCGAGGTTAAGGAAGAGAAGATTATAAATGCACGTCACTATCACACGATTACAGAGGTGAAGAATGGTGAGGGCCCTCATCCTATCAAGACAAAGGAGGGCTGGCTGCATCTGGCTCATGGTGTACGTGCCTGTGCTTCTGGACTTCGCTATGTGCTCTATCTCTATATGACGAGTCTCGAAGATCCAACAAAGGTTATTGCGGAGCCTGGCGGATATTTCCTTGTTCCACAAGGTGAGGAATACATAGGTGATGTGATGAATGTAACCTTCGCAAATGGCTGGATTGCAGACGAGGATGGTAAGGTGTTCATATACTATGCTTCTTCTGACACTCGTATGCACGTTGCAACCTCTACTATCGATAAGTTGATAGACTATTGCAAGAACACTCCAGAGGATGGCTTGTTCACCGCAAGTTCGGTGGAGAAGATAAAGGCTCTTGTGAGGAAAAATAAAAAGACCCCCCCAGCCCCTCCCATAAAGGGCGGGGAGTAGATAGTGAGATAAACATTTAATAAATCAATAAATATTTAATTAACTGAGCCTTCTAATTTAACGAAAAAGATGTATAAACATCCTTCCCTTTGGGAAGGCTTGGTTAGGCTAAACATAATATGGCTACTCTAAAGGAAAAAATCGGCTATGCTCTTGGTGATGCGGCTGCCGGAGGTATCACATGGAAGATAATGTCAATTGCCTTCCCATTGTTCTTCACAAACGTATTCGGTCTTACGTTTGCCGATACGGCAGCGTTGATGCTTATTGCGCGTATGTTCGATGTTGTGACAGACCCTATCATGGGTTCGCTTGCTGACCGTACGCAGACACGATGGGGCACATATCGTCCTTGGCTTATCTTCGGAGCTATTCCTTACGGACTTGTATTCGCACTTCTGCTCTTCACACCAGACTTTGGTATAACTGCAAAGCGTGTTTGGGCATACGGATTCTATATACTTATGATGGCTATGTACACCCTCGTGAACGTGCCTTACGGTTCGTTGCTTGGTGTTATGACAGATGATGATAACGAGCGTAATCAGTTCTCTTCATTCCGTATGGTGGGAGCTTACGCTATGGGTTTCATCACTTTGTTTATTTTCCCTTACCTTCAGAAGATGGTAGGAGGCAGCGAGCAGCATCAGTATGCCGTTCTTGGAGCTGCATTCGGATTGATAGCCTGTCTGATGACGATGGCGTGCGGATTGCTGACCAAGGAGCGTGTAAAGCCAAAGCGTGCCGAGAGTTTCTCTTTCCGTCAGTTTGGTGATCTCTTCAAGAACAAGCCTTGGTGCTATATCACCCTCGTTGCCGTATGCACAAACTTCTTCAACGGATTCCGCTATGCTGTAGCTGGATATATGTTCACTTATTGTCTTGGTGGCGACATCACAATCGGCAGTCTTATCATCAACTTTACCGTATTCATGGGCATAGGTGAGGCTACCTGTATGATATTCGGCGGCTTGTCACCTGCATTTACAAAATGGGTAGGTTCTAAGCGTATGGCATTTGTATGGGCTGCTGTAATATGCTTTGCGACATCCGTTTTATATTTCTTCATCCCAATGGATAAGTCATATATCTGGGTGTTGATTGCAATCTCAATTCTAACATCAATAGGTGCAGGTCTCTATTCTCCATTGCTTTGGTCAATGTATGCTGATGTTGCAGACTTTGCAACAGAGAAGTTCGGAGCTTCATCAACAGGACTTATATTCTCTTCCGGTACAATGGCTCAGAAGTTCGGTGGCGCAATCTCAGGTTCTCTCATCGCTATGCTTCTCGGTATGGCAGGTCTTGTTTCTACAACAGACGAAACGACGGGCGAGACAATCGTGACCATCACCAACGAGGAATCGGTAAAGACTATGGTTTGGGCGCTCTTCTCTATTTTCCCAGCTATTATGGCAGCATTGATGGGATTCCTTGCGTATAAGTTCCCGTTGAAGAAATAAAAAGAGTATAAATTCAAAAGTAAAAAGGAAAAAATAAAAAGTATGATTAGCTTTATGGCTTATTGGCGTGACTTTTTACTTTTTCCTTTTTATTTTTACTTATAAAGAAATACGATGAAGAAACCTATTTTCGCCCTTGCCCTTGCGCTTTGCGTAACAGGAGCTTCGGCACAACTAACCACAAATAACGGACAGCAGTATTTGCTTAATCAGGCTCTGGATATGAGCCAGCAATTCTTTGATATGTCAAACACTTACTTCACGGCGGATAGTCTTGCCGCTTTCGATAAGACTACGGGCGTGGGTAAGATAAAGTGGACTCGTCAGCAACTCCACGCACGTCAGGCTTTCAATGCCAACGGACAATGGATTATCCCTTTGGAGAATCTCGATTTTCCCGGACCTGCTTATGATCAGAGTCCGGAATTGCAGTTTACAATAGAGCCTGTGAATAGTCGTACCGTACGTGTTCGTCTATACACTTCTCCTATTATTCCAAAGGATAATTATGACGACGAGGTGATGCTTGTAAAGAAGCCTGCCGATGGTCGTGCTCAATGGGATGTTTCAGAGACAGAAAAGGCTATCGTATATAAGAGTTCCGAGGGTAGCATTGAGATTCAGAAATACCCTTGGCGACTTGTGGTGAAGGATAAGGAGGGTAGGGAACTAACCCACACTCGCTCCTTGTCGGATAATGACTCCACACAGGTAAAGACGCATCCGCTTATGTGGATGAAGCGTGGTGTGGATAATAGTCGTGCCATAGAGCCGGTATTCTCCCTTGCTCCGGGCGAGAGAATCTATGGTTGTGGTGAGTCTCCAAGCGGACTTAACCATGTTGGCAAGAAACTGAACCTCTTTGTTACTGATACTCAGGGACCTGAGACATCTGACATGTATAAGCCTATTCCGTTCTTCTTCTCTAACCGTGGCTATGGCATCTTCATGCATACCGCAGCCCCTGTTACCGTTGATTTCGGATGTTCATACATAGGTTCTACACAGCTTTTCATGGGCGATGAGAATGCCGATCTATTCATTATGCTTGGCTCTCCAAAGGAAATACTCAACGAATATACTGACCTTGTAGGTAAGCCTACACTTCCACCGTTATGGTCTTTTGGTACATGGATGTCGCGCATCTCTTATTTCACCGAGGCAGAAGGCCGTAGCGTTGCGAAGAAGTTGCGTGATAACAAGATTCCTTCTGATGTTATCCATTTCGATACAGGTTGGTTCGAGGTTGACTGGCAATGCGACTATGAGTTCTCGAAGAAGAACTTCAAAGACCCTGTGAAGATGCTGAAAGACCTCAAGACCGACGGTTTCCACACCTGCTTGTGGCAGTTGCCTTACTTCACCCCGAAGAACCGTTATTTCAACGAACTTGTAGAAAACGGTATGGCGGTGAAGAGTCCTAATGGGCAGTTGCCTTTTGAGGATGCCGTTCTCGATTTCACCAATCCAAAGACCTGCCAATGGTACACCGAGAAACTTCAGGGATTGATAAAGCAAGGTGTTTCTGTCATCAAGGTCGATTTCGGTGAGGGTGCTCCACTCAACAATGGTATATACAGCAACGGTCGTACAGGTTTCTATGAGCATAATCTCTATCCTGTTCGCTATAACAAGACTGCATACGAGGCTATCGATGGCGTTAATCATGAGGGAATAATCTGGGCTCGTTCTGCATGGGCTGGTTCTCAGCGTTATCCTCTTCATTGGGGAGGTGATGCCTGTACTACAAACACAGGACTTCTTGGAACCGTTCGTGCCGGTCTTTCATTCGGTCTCTCAGGCTTCTCTTTCTGGAGTAATGACATTGGTGGCTTCGTAACGAAATCTCCAGAGGAGTTATATCGTCGTTGGTTGCCATACGGCTTCTTTACATCACATTCACGTATTCATGGCGTGGAGACAGAGCCTTGGCTTTATACCGACGGACAGTCTGACTATTCAAAGGGACAGGAGTTCATGGATTTCTTCCGTCAGTCGGCTGAAATGAAGTATAAACTCATGCCTTACATATATGCTCAGGCAAAGCTCTGCACCGAGCAGGGATTGCCAATGCAACGTGCCCTTCTTCTTGAATATCCTGATGACCCAGGTGCTTGGCTCGTAGAGGATGAGTATATGTTCGGTAGTCAGATGCTCGTTGCACCTATGCTTGAGGCTGGCGCTACCCGTACCGTATATCTCCCAGGTGAAGAGCCTTGGATTGATTATCAGACGGGCAAGATATATCAGCCAGGATGGCGTAAGATTGATGTCCCGCAATGGAAAACAACAGGCGACCAGTTACCTATTGTCGTTCTTGTGAAAAATGGCTCTGCTATCCCTCATGTTGCCCTTGCACAGCGTACAGATCAGATAGATTGGAAGAACATCGAATGGAAAACATATTCTGTTAATGGTGCTGCTCCTGTTGGATATCTGTATCGTCCGGGAGATAGCAAGGTGGAAATAGTGACTAATTACTAATAAACATGCCTATGTGCGAAAAAAAATATAAAAAGAACTTCTCCTTGGAGGGTTTGAGGGATGAAATGCTCTCTTGCTTAGAGCAGAACATCCTTCCTTTTTGGATTCATTTTCAGGATGAGGAGAACGGAGGCTTTTATGGCCGTATGACTGGTGATGGTGTTATCGACAAGGAGGCAAGCAAAGGAGGAATCCTCAATGCCCGAATTCTGTGGAGTTTCTCGGCATCATATCGTGTGCTTGGCAAGCCTGAATATCTCGCTGCGGCTACACGTGCCAAGGACTATATCCTTGAGCATTTCCTCGATCCTGTGTATGGCGGAACCTATTGGGAACTGGATTACAAGGGCAATCCCATAGACACAAAGAAGCAGTTCTATGCCCTCGGCTTCATGCTCTATGGCATGAGCGAATATGTTCGTGCTCTTCGTCAGCATCCAGATGCCTCTGTGAGCGAAAGTGATATACAGAAGGTACTTGGTGTATGTATAAGTCTTTTCACTTGCATTGAGGAACATTCTCTTGATGAGGTATATAATGGATACATAGAGGCTTGCACCCGTGAATGGGGCGAGATTGCTGATATGCGTCTCTCTGAACTTGATGCAAACTATCCGAAGAGTCAGAACACCCACCTGCATATCATCGAGCCGTATGCAAACTTTTACCGAGTGCTAAAAGCAGAAGAATCGAGTTCGGTTCTTCCCGTATTACTGAAGGTGGAAACCTCCCTTCGCAATCTCATTGACATCTTCTGCGATAAAATCCTGAATCCCGAAACCCATCACCTTGACCTATTCTTCGAAATGGACTGGACTCGTGGTGCTGGCTGGCTAGAAAGTTATGGTCACGATATTGAGTGCTCATGGCTCTTGCACGAGGCTGCCCTCGTGCTTGGTGACAAGGAGGTATTGGCAAAGGTAGAGCCTATCGTGCAGTTGGTTGCCAAGGCTTCTGAGAAAGGTCTCAATCCTGACGGCTCTATGACGCACGAGGCTAATCTTGATACAGGCTATGTGGATGCCGACCGCCATTGGTGGGTACAGGCAGAAACCGTTGTCGGCTTCTATAACATATACCAGCATTTTGGAGATGAGGATGCCCTTCAGAAGGCTCTCCGCTGTTGGCAGTATATCAAAGATAACCTCATTGACCACGAACTCGGCGAATGGTATTGGAGTCGTGACGCAGAGCGCAACATCAACCGTAAGGATGACCATGCAGGCTTTTGGAAATGCCCTTACCATAATTCGAGGATGTGCTTGGAATTAATAGAAAGAACTAACTAACAATAAACAATAAATATGTCTTTAGCGATAAATACTATAAAAAGACTTTCCCTCATGGGGCTTGGGGGCTTGCTCTTCTGTTTGCCTCTCCATGCTGAGAATGTGTCCCTAAATACCCCTCACAACTCCTTCGTCATCGACCTTGACAAAGGCGCAGAGCCTCAGTTCCTCTATTACGGCCCTTCTATCGGAAATGCCGATATGGCTAACCTCCAGAAACTGAATGACGATAATTGGACGCGCTCCGAACTCTATCCCGCCTATGGTGCCACCCACACCATGAACGAGATTTGTCTTGCTATGCGTCATGCTGACGGTAACCTGTCCACTAATCTCGTCATTGATGATTACAGCATAAAGCCTCACACAGAGAAGGCTCCTAACGGAGAGTCACGCTCTGGGCAGTTGCTTACCATCACTCTGAAGGATGCCCTCTACGCAACAACCGTGCACCTCTATTATCTTGCCTATAATGATCTCGACATGCTTGAGTCATGGACAGACATTACCAACGGCGAGAAGAAGACCGTGACCCTCACGCAGTTCTATAACCCTCTTCTGCCTATTCGTCGTGGTAACGTGCATGTCACTCATTTCCATGGCTCTTGGGCGAGTGAGGCGCAACTTGTAGAAGAACCTCTCAATACTGGTCTGTTCGAGATTAAGAACAAGGACGGATTACGTAATGCCACCTCCGACCGCAATGAGGTGATGCTCTCTTTAGATGGTCCTGCTCGTGAGAATAATGGTGATGTGATTGGTGCTGTTCTCTCTTATAGCGGAAACTTCCGTATCACTATTGATACTGACGAAACCGACTACCACCAGTATTTTGCAGGTATCAATCCCGACAACTCAGAGTATCACCTCAAGACGGGTGAGACCTTCACCACTCCTCGCTCTGCCTATACCTATTCCGTATCAGGAACCAATGGCGTGAGCCAGACCTTTCACTCATGGGCGCGTAAGTATATGCTTCGTCATGCTGATAAGGAACGCATGATTTTGCTAAACTCATGGGAGGGCGTGTATTTCGACATTAACCATGAAGGTATGGACCAGATGATGCACGATATTGCAAGTATGGGTGGTGAGCTGTTCGTTATGGACGATGGATGGTTCGGCAATAAGTATCGCCGTATCACCGACAACGCTGCGCTCGGTGATTGGGTTGTCGATACCAAGAAACTGCCAGAAGGCATAGAGCGACTTCTTGCCGATGCGAAAAAGAATGGTGTGAAGTTCGGAATCTGGATTGAGCCAGAAATGGCTAATACTACCTCTGAACTTTATGAGAAACATCCCGACTGGATTATCAAGGCTCCTGGTCGTGAGCCTGTGCAGGGTAGGGGTGGCACTCAGGTGGTTCTCGACCTGTCAAATCCGAAGGTTCAGGATTATGTCTTCTCTATCGTTGATAATCTCCTTACAAAATATCCTGAGATTGCCTACATCAAGTGGGATGCAAATGCCCCTGTGATGAATCATGGCAGTCAGTATCTTTCAATGGCTGACCAGAGCCACCTTTATATAGAGTATCATCGTGGCTTGATAAACGTTTGCGAGCGTGTTCGTGCCAAGTATCCTGACGTGGTTATTCAGGATTGTGCCTCTGGTGGCGGACGTGCCAACTACGGTCTCCTGCCTTACTTTGACGAGTTCTGGGTATCAGATAACACAGATGCCCTCCAGCGTGTGTTTATGCAATGGGGTACCAGTTATTTCTTCCCAGCGATAGCTATGGCAAGTCATATCTCTGCCGTACCAAATCATGCCGTATATCGTACTACAAGCCTCAAGTTCCGTTGTGATGTGGCTATGAGTGGTCGTCTTGGAATGGAGATTCAGCCAAAGAACATGACCGATGAAGAGAAGGCTTTCTGTCGTCAGGTGATTACTGATTACAAGAAAATTCGTCCTGTCATTCAGTTTGGCGACCTCTTCCGTCTTCATTCCCCATACGCAGGTGATAACCTTGCATCCGAGATGTATGTGTCAAGCGACAAGCAGAAGGCGGTTTTCTTCTGGTGGAAACTCGAAACCTTCAAGAATCAGCACCTCCCTCGTGTAAAGATGGCAGGTCTTGATGCCAACCGTATGTATCGTGTTCACGAACTCAACCGCGTGGATGATACTCCTCTCCCTTGCGAGGGTAAGGCTTATAGTGGTGCCTTCCTCATGCAGACAGGTCTCGAAATGCCTGTATCTCATAATGTGGATTACAGCAAGCGCAACGATTGGTCAAGTAGAGTGTTGGTGCTTGAGGGACAATAGAAGGCCTCTCCCCCCGCCCTCCCCCGTATGGAGGGAGCCGGAGCGTGAACGGCATAAAAAAGAGCATTTTCCAGGTGAAAATGCTCTTTTCCTTTTATGTAATTTCGCTTTACCTTCGCTTTTCCTCCGAACCAAACTCGATGAACCTCCGCTTTTTCCCAGTAAAAATGGGAGCTTCATCGAGTTTGGTTCGGAGTCACAACGGACTTATATGGGAGGTACTTGGGAAGAACTCACGATTTTTACATGATGCAATCATTCCGCATCATGATTTTTTTTTCGTTTTTATACGAGCAATCTTTTTTTTCTCTTTTTTTTTGAGTATTTTTGCACTTGAAAATCAGAGACGTGCGCCAGCCTTTAGGTAAATCTAGGCTTACGCCGCTCTTTTATCAAAAGACGCTCAAACGTGCGAGGATGCTTTGCACGTTGCACTTGAAAATAATAAAAACCTAAATGGATTGTAAAAAAATAAAAGATTGAAATGAAGAAATCATTGTTATCGGCTATCATTTTAGCTTCCTGTTCCACATTATCGGCACAGGACCTGAAACTGAATGACTTAGAGTATTTCGAGCGTCAGGGCGTGAACGTTTTGGTGTTCAGCAACAGTTTCAATGGAGGCTTTAATGATGAGAAGAATTCAGGAATTGAGATTATCCACCACGGAGTACGTACTATTCAGGGTGGATCAGTCAGATTAAACAAAACACCAGAACAATGGGACTTGGTTCCTAAGATGACGGACCGAAAAGTTAATCGTGAAAATGGTAGTATTGAGGTGACAATGCGTTATGACGATTACGATTTTGATAGTCGTGTAGTCGTAACGGCAAAGGGAAAGGCTGTTGAGATTGCCGTATGGCTTGATAAGCCTGTTCCGGAGAAATTGGCAGGTGAGGCAGGCTTTAACCTTGAGTTCTTGCCATCTCAGTATTGGTTGAAAACCTTTATGATGGACGGACGTCTGAACCGATTCCCACGATATGCCACAAGCCAGACCATTACTCGTCCGAATGCGGAGAAACCTCGTCAATTCAAGGGCTTCAAGACTTATGATGACCGTGGTACAGACCGTTTTATTGACCCTTGTCCATTAGAGACCGGTCATAAAATCACTATGGCTATGGATGCTCCTGACAGGATGATTAGTATCAGTAGCGAGGATTCTGAACTTCAACTATATGATGGACGTATGCTGGCACAGAACGGCTGGTTCGTATTGCGTAGTGAATTGCCGAAAGGCAAGATTGGTAAAGTCATTACTTGGACAGTTGAGCCTAATGCCATCCCGGGTTGGATTCGTGAACCAAATATCGGATTCTCCCAGATTGGCTATGTGCCTAATCAGCCAAAGGTTGCAGTTATAGAGCTTGATAAGCAGGATAAACCACAGGCTACAGCTTCTCTGATGCGTATTAAGGAAGATGGTAATGCGGAAGAGGCTTTCAAAGGCGATATCAAGATGTGGGGCAATTATTTTAAGTATAATTATGTGAAGTTCGACTTTTCGAGCGTCAACAAGCCTGGTGTCTATTATATCCAGTATGGAAATACCAAGACAAATAACTTCCTTATTGACGAGCGTGTGTATGACAAGATAACCGATGCTACTACGGATGTGTGGGTACCTATCCACATGAATCACATGTATGTTACTGAGGGCTATCGTACATGGCATGGAGAGCCATTCAAGGAAGGTTATCTGCAGGCTCCTCCAAGCGATCATTTCGACTTGCATAGGCAGGATTCAACAATCGATACAAAATACAAGCCATATGAGCTTATCCCAGGATTGAATGTCGGAGGATTCTTTGATGCAGGTGATTTCGATATTGAGACAGGCTCGAATATCAATGTGGTTCAGAACTTCATCCGTGCTTGGGAATTGTTTAAGCCACAGCGCGACGAGACCTTTGTCAGTCAGAAACAGCGCTATGTAGAGCTCCATCGTCCTGATGGAGTACCTGATATCCTGCAGTTCATAGAGCATGGTACGCTAAACCTTATAGCACAGGCTGAGCAAATAGGTCACATGGCTTCTACACTCTCTAATTCTGTGCTTGATAACTATCATCACTTAGGTGATGCTGCTTCAATTACTGATGGTCTTCATTACGACCCAAGTCTGAAACCATACGAGGTTAGTGCTGATGGCAAGAGAAGTGGTACACCAGACGATATGTGGGCTTTCACTACTCGTAATCCAAGCCTTGACTTCCAGGCTGCTACAATGTTCGCAGCTGCCAGTCGTGCCCTTACCGGTTATAATGATGATTTGGCTGCACGTGCCTTGACACAGTCAAAGCGACTTATGCAAGAGGCTACCGAATTGATGAAACAGCGTCCAAAGCGTCCTATGCCTGCTTTTGCCCGCTTTAATAATGGAGATATAAGTACGAACTTACAACTCTATGCTGCGACCAAGGAAAAGCAGTATCGCGAGAAATACGAAAAGGCTATTTGGGCTGCTCTTGATAGTAATTTGTCATTCACTATGCAGACTGCCCTTGATGCCATTCCATATATGGACGAGGCATACAAGAAGAAGTTACGTCCTTACGTGGTTAAGTTTAATGATTATATCAAGGGCTTCGACAAAGAGAATCCTTATGGTGTGCCTATCGGACTTGGCAACTGGGCTGGTGTGAATGCCGTTCTTAGCTTTGGTATTACCGTTAACTATGCCAATATCTACTACCCTGAGATTGTGAGCAAGGACGAGGTTTATCGTGTGGCTAACTGGCTTTATGGCTGTCATCCTTATCATAATTACTCATTCGTAGCTGTTGTTGGCGCTACCCGTCCAAAGCAGGTGTTCTATGGAAATAACCGTGCCGACTTCTCATTCATTCCTGGTAACGTAGCTCCAGGTTTGCTCTTCAGAAAACCAGACCACTTCGAGAACTTCGACGATTGGCCATTCCTTTGGGGACAGAATGAGGGTACTATTGCAGGTAATACCCAATATATCATCTTCGGCTCTTCTCTGAAGGGCGTAATGAATGTTAAGTAATAACTGTAGAAAGTGTTACGTTTGGAAATATGAAAAGATTTGTATTAAGTATGGTGGCTTTTGTCACCATACTTTCTCTAAAGGCTCAAAATACTCCTGTTCCCTATCTGAATCCGCAGTTAAAGGCAGAACAACGAGCTGATGACCTTCTTTCTCGACTGACTCTCGAGGAGAAAGTGCAGCTTATGATGGACACATCTCCAGCCATAGGTCATTTGCAGATTCCGCAATTCCAATGGTGGAATGAGGCCTTGCATGGAGTGGGGCGTAATGGCTATGCCACAGTCTTTCCTATCACGATGGCTATGGCGGCTTCATGGGATGATGCTCTGCTTTATCGCGTATTTACTGCTGTTAGCGATGAGGCTCGTGTGAAAGCCCGTCAAGCCAAGGAGTCGGGGAATATACGTCGATATCAGAGTCTGTCGTTCTGGACTCCGAACATCAATATCTTCCGTGATCCTCGTTGGGGACGTGGACAAGAAACCTATGGCGAAGACCCGTTCCTGACATCAAAGATGGGACTTGCCGTAGTTCGTGGTCTGCAAGGAATGACTTACGATGGTCAATGGATAGGTAATTACAAGAAATTACTGGCATGTGCCAAGCACTTTGCCGTACATAGCGGTCCGGAGTGGAATCGCCACACATTCAACGTGGAGAATCTTCCAGAGCGAGATCTTTGGGAAACATATCTGCCTGCTTTCAAGTCGCTTGTTCAAGAAGGTAAGGTGGCAGAGGTGATGTGTGCCTATCAACGTATTGACGACCAGCCATGCTGTAGCCAGAGTCGTTATGAGCAGCAGATTCTGCGTGATGAATGGGGATTCCAAGGACTGATTACTAGTGACTGTGGAGCTATCCGTGATTTCCTTCCTCGTTGGCATAATACCGCCAAGGATAGCGAGGAGGCTTCTGCAAAGGCTGTTCTTGCTGGTACGGATGTGGAATGTGGCTCTGAGTACCGTCATTTGCCAGAGGCTGTACGTCGTGGTGATATTAAGGAGTGTGACCTTGACCGTTCGCTTCGCCGTTTGTTGATTGCCCGTTTCGAGGTTGGCGATTTTGATAGCGACGAACTCGTATCGTGGACAAAAATCCCATCTTCTGTTATTGCCTCTGCTGAGCATAAACAAATAGCTCTCGACATGGCTCGTAAGAGTATTGTCTTGTTGAAGAACAATGGCGTTTTGCCATTATCTGGAAAATCTTCAAATGCCAATCTCATCGTCATGGGACCAAATGCCAATGACTCGGTAATGCAATGGGGCAACTATTCAGGTTATCCGACAAAGACGGTTACGGCTTTAGAGGGTATTCGTAATATCTATGGCAATATTCCTTACATCCAGGGATGTGGATTAACTCGAAATGAGAGTTATGAGAGTCGTTTCCCAGAGATAAAGTCGCCAATAGGTAGTCAAGGCTTGCAAGCTGTCTATTTCAACAATACAGAAATGACAGGAAGTCCAGTTGCCACAGTTTCCATGTCTGAGCCTGTGAAACTGAGTAATGGAGGTAATACTGTATTTGCACCTGGGGTTAATCTCGAGAACTTCTCTGCCCGTCTTGACGGAACATTCACCCCAACTCGTGATGAGACGGTAATCTTTACTGTTAGTGGTGATGACAAGATAAGGCTATTGGTTAATGGCGATACGATTGTCAATTTCTGGCAAGCTCGTCAACGCATCCAACTGGCAAAGAAGGAAATAGATGTAAAGGCTGGTCAACAATATAACATAAAGATAGAATATGTTCAGGAGACTGGCTATGGTGCTTTGAATTTTGATATTCAGCACAAGAACAATCCTACACCACAAGAACTTCTTGCTCAGGTTGGAAATGCCGAGACTGTCATCTTTATTGGCGGTATCTCCCCACGATTGGAAGGTGAGGAAATGCGTGTTAGCGAGCCTGGTTTCAAAGGTGGCGACCGAACAAGCATAGAACTCCCTCAGGCTCAGCGTGATATACTACGTACTTTGCATGAGGCTGGCAAGAAGGTTGTATTTGTCAACTGTTCTGGTGGTGCTGTTGCTATGGCTCCTGAAATGGAAACTTGTGATGCTATAGTTCAATGGTGGTATTGTGGAGAACAAGGTGGAACTGCTTTGGCTGATGTCCTCTCTGGAAAATACAATCCAAGCGGAAAACTGCCTGTCACTTTCTATAGCAGTACAGACCAATTGCCAGACTTCCTCGATTACACGATGAAGAACCGCACATACCGTTATTTTACAGGTGAACCGCTATTCCCATTTGGTCATGGATTGAGCTATGCTACTTTTGAGTTTAATGATTTGAAGCAGAAGAAATCCAAGGATGCTATTGAACTAAGCACTACGGTAAAGAATACAGGAAAACTTGACGGTACAGAAACAGTTCAGGTTTATTTCCGTCGTACAGCTGATAGCGAAGGTCCTTTGAAGACTCTCTGCGGTTATCAACAGGTTACTCTAAAGGCGGGTGTGTCTCGCAAGATTACTCTTTCCATACCGCTTAAACAACTCGAAACATGGGATAAAGAAAGCAATACCATGCGATTCCAGTCTGGAGAGTATCAGCTTATGCTTGGCTCATCAAGCGCAGATAATGCCTTGAATAAGATTAACGTTAGCATAAAGGATTAAAATTGTGATATAAAATGAAAAGAGCCTGTCCTAAACTTTTAGGGCAGGCTCTTTGTATATAAGGGCTTGTTTATTGCTTTATGAATCTACGAACTGGGATTTCTACGCTTTCAGAACTACGTGTAGCCTTTGAATAGCCCCAGTAGTCGTAGTAGCCATCACCATAGCCGTAGTCGCGATCATAATGGTAATTATTACCACTTGTCTTCACGAGGTCGAAATCGGTATGTGTGTGAGTATCGTCTTGGAACCAACCTGTGAGGTGCTGCTCGTCATTACTAATGTGGTAGCTATGAATCACGATGGAAGTGTGTGAATCTTTGAAATCGATATAGATGTCCTGATCCCTTACCTTCCAGTAAATGCGGCTATAGTAATAATCTCCAGCTCGACGGCTGAAATGGTCAATCCAATATCCATATCCTTCCTTATCTCCGGCATCCCTGAAGAACTGTATCTCTGTATATGTCGTTTTTTGCTTGCGTCCGTTAATGTCATAATAGGTGTCCATATAACCCTCCCATGTACCTTCGAGATCCATACTGATTAAAAGATCCTCATCGCATGATGTTAAAGTGCATAGGGCGATGATAACTACAGATAAAAGTGATAAAATTTTTTTCATAATTATTCTTGTTTTAATTGTTTGGGCTATTTGTTCCGGCTAAATGACTAAGGTCTAAGGACTAAGGCTTTTGACCTTTGACTTTTGTCTTTTGACCTTAATTGTTGGCAAAGGTACAAAAAAAACATGAAAACAAAAAAGGAATTTCCTCATTTATCGAGGAAATTCCCTATTTTGTTGCTTAATATCCGCATTATAGTGGTCAAACCACGTGTTTGGCTCCTTGTATCTGCTGTAATCAACGCTCAATCCTATTGAAAATGCAGGCGTTACCTTGTATTCCGCTCCTATGCCTATACGATCAGAAATGTCCTCCATATAATAAAGAGGAAGAGGGATAGGATGGCTGTTGAGAAGCGATTTCTGTCCGTAGGCATACACATTCAAACGGTCTGTTGCCTGATAGTTAAGTATTGCCGACAATCCAGCGCTTCTGAACGAATCGTGTGCCCATGAAGTGTTTTTGATATAACCACCTATGGCTGCGCTGAATTTCTTGCCCAAAGGCATAGCGTACATCAGCGAGGCATTCTCCGAGAATCCGGCTCCGCTCCATGTGTGTCCGCTTCCGAATGTTGAGAATACCGACAAACCGAGCGAGGCATTCACGCCCTCGTGCAAACTCCATGTTGGCCAATTGTTGAAACCCATGTAAGGGAAATGAATACTTGGCACCTGACCATATTCGTTGAGCTTTGGCAGACTTGGCATCAGCTCTTGCGTGAGGGATGTCTGGTTGTCAATTCTTATACTGTCATCTATCACCAAATCCCTTGTCTCTTGTGCGTTGGCTGCAAGAGGCAAGAACATAAGAACTAAATATCGTAATGTTTGGTGTAGCATACTTTTTCTATTTACCAATTATCGGTTGCAAAGATAAAGTAAAAAAGTTAAACCTCCAAATCATTTACACCTTCTTAACTTTCATTTAGCTTTTTGGAGATAAGTGCCTCCTATGTAAGTCCCATGTGAAACCGAACCAAACTCGATGAACCTCCCATTTTTGCCTACCTATAGGAGCGGACCTTCATCGAGTTTGGTACGGAGGAAGAGCGGAGGAAGAGCGAAGGAAGAGCGAAGGAATACCATAGGTATTTGTACTTTTTTTGGATTTATTTGGTTGTTTCAAAAATTTGGAGTACATTTGCATCGTATTTGGAAATCGAAACTTAAAAAACGAAACTTGAACATCAGAATGAATCTGAAACTTAGGCTCATAATAATGAACTATCTGGAGTTCGCCGTCTGGGGAGCATATCTCACCAGCATGGGATCGTATCTTGCAAGTGCGGGATTTGGCTCTATAATAGGTTGGTTCTATTCAATACAGGGAGTGGTGAGTCTGTTCATGCCGGGAATAATGGGCATAGTAGCAGACAAGTGGGTTCCGGCACAGAAATTGTTGTCTTTGTGTCATCTGATGGCTGGTATGTTCATGGGCGCTACTGGTTTCTATGGCTTGCCTTCCGGTTGTGAGATAGGTGGGCTGTTCACCCTCTATGCGTTAAGCGTGGCATTCTTTATGCCGACTATCGCGCTTAGCTATTCTGTGGCGTTCAATGCTCTTGCAACGAATGGATATGATACGGTTAAGGCATTCCCTTCGATAAGAATATTTGGCACGATAGGCTTCATCTGTACTATGGTGGCTGTGGATTTGCTTGGCTTTCAAACCACAAGTAAGCAGTTCTTGGTGAGTGCTGCTTTGAGTATTCTGCTTGCAGCTTATAGCCTTACATTACCAGCATCTCCTGTAAAGAAAGAGACGGCTGACAAGTCTTCGTCATTACTGGTAAGGATATTCGGTCTTGACTCGTTCAAGTTGTTCAAAAAGAAGAAGATGGCGATATTCTTCGTCTTCTCGATGTTCATAGGCGTATGTCTTCAGATAACCAACGGATATGCAAATCCGTTCATCACATCGTTCAAGGACGTGGCTGAATTTGCAGATACCTTTGGTGCCCAGCATGCCAATATCCTTATATCATTATCGCAGATAAGCGAGACGTGCTGTATTCTGCTTATTCCTTTCTGTCTCAAGAGGTTCGGAATAAAGAAGGTGATGATGATAGCCATGTTGGCGTGGGTACTGAGATTCGGATTGTTCGGTTTGGGCGATACAGGCTCAGGATTGTGGATGTTCGTGCTTAGCTGTATAGTATATGGCGTGGCATTCGACTTCTTCAATATCTCAGGAGCGTTGTTCGTTGACCAGAATACGGATGCTGATACCCGCTCTTCTGCACAGGGCTTGTTCATGATGATGACCAACGGGTTTGGTGCAACGGTAGGAACTCTTTCGGCTCAGGCTGTTGTGAACACATTCGTATATGACGAGGGCGTGACAGATGCCCTTGCCGGATGGAGAACCTCATGGTTCATATTTGCGGGATATGCCCTCGTGCTGCTTGTGCTGTTTGGGTTGATTTTCCGCCCGAAGAAGAAAAAAGATTGTACATTGTAAATGCTAAATTGTACATGCTATGATGAATAAAATAAAACTGAAATACATGGGCGTACAACTGATGGTGAACAATACGGATATTGGCATCATCAGTCTTGTTGACGAGGCAGAAACCCGTCATTTGAGCATAGTGTGTGATAGGTTCACGAAGTTTCAGTTTGACCTGCGTTCTGGTCTTGCGGATACTGAGGAGGAAACTGTTCAGGCAATTGGCGAGAATGCGGGTAGGACTCTTCTTCCAGAGGCTCTGATGGGGATTATCAACTATATGACAGACCTGAAGCTATGCGTGGTGGTGACGAATGTAGTTGATGGTGTCTATCGTGCTGTGATAGAAGATGAGCGCACGGGTACTACCTTCCCTGTGAAGGCTTCCGAGGGCGTTCTGCTGACGCTTGCCAATAAGCATGTGCCTCTCTATGCCGAGCAGAGACTTTGGCAATATCAGAGTGTGCCTTTGAAGAAAGGGCAGCCGGGCGTGGCTATTCCTATCAATTCTCTCACAAGGGAGATGCTTGAGACATCGCTTGAGAAGGCTATCGAGAATGAGGAATACGAAACGGCAAAGCATATCAAGGAGGAACTGGACAGGAGGGCAAAGGAATGAAGGAAGTAAGATATTTCTATGTCCCTGAGGCTGGCGAACACGACGAGCTCCCACAGGAAGAGTCGCAGCATGCCATCCGTGTGTTGAGACTTGTGGAGGGTGATGAGATATTCCTCATGGATGGTAATGGCGTGTTCTTCAGGGCAGAGGTCACTCTTGCCCAGGGGAAGCATTGTCATTATCGCATCATAGAAGAACTTCCGCAAGAGAAAGACTGGAAAGGACATCTCCATATCGCTATGGCTCCTACGAAGATGATGGAACGTGTGGAGTGGATGGCAGAAAAAGCTACAGAGATAGGCGTGGATGAGTTCTCGTTCCCTCTTTGCAAGTTCTCCGAGAGGAAGCAGATGCGAAAGGATAGGGTAGAGAAGATTGTCGTTTCTGCCGTAAAGCAGAGCCGAAAGCCTTGGATGCCTGTCGTTAATGAGATGACTCCTTTCATGGATATTATAAAACAGCATCCTAATGGCTTTATCTGCCATTGTTATGATGAAGTTCCGAGGACTGATTTCTTCGAGGAATTGAAGAAATCTGATATTGCTGATAATGATGAAATCCTCGTTCTTGTAGGTCCCGAGGGCGATTTCTCAATAGAAGAAGTTAAGGCCGCCGTTGAGGCTGGATATAAGTCTGTATCACTCGGTTCTGCAAGACTTAGAACAGAAACGGCTGCTTTGTCGGCTGTTATGATGATGCAGTTGGCGTTTAGGAAATAAACAATTGATAATTAACATGCCTTTTGCGAAAATACTATCAAATATCCTTCCTTTTGGGAAGGCTTGGTTAGGCTTTATCTTTCTACTCCTCTTCACCTCATGCAGTAAGGAGGAAAAATCATATTACGATGCTATTCCTTCTCAGAGCAAGGCTATAGTGCGTGTTGCTTCTGTGGATAGGGCAAAGGCTGCCCTTGAACTTTTTATGGGCGATGGCATAATGTCTTCAACAGAAAGAACAGGCGTGGATATAACCTCGCCTGTATATCTTTTTGCGGCTCCTGACGGTAGTCTTGGGGTATGTGCAAAGGTGCTGGATGATGATGATATTGACGGTCTCATTTCTGCTCACGCAAAGGCAGGCAAGGCTTCTGAGGCAAAGGAAATAAAAGACTGCAGATATGCTGTTGTGAACAGGAATTTCCTTGTGGCATATAATGACGAGGCTCTTGTGGCTGTTGGTCCTATACTCGCTTCTGATGAACAGAAAATGGCAAAGAGGATGATGCGATACCTCACACTCGACCCAGAGCGTGGTATTGGTGCTACCGATATTTTCAAGGAATTAGAAAACACTAAATCACCTGTTTCGCTCATAGCAAGCATAAGTGTGATGCCAAAGAAACTCATCGTACCTTTTCTTATCGGAACTCCTACGGGAACTTCTACGGATGATGTTCTACTAAAGGCTGATGTGAACGTAAATGATAGCGTACTAACCCTTATGGGCAGGACAACTTCTGATAACATCCTTATTCGTCAGGGTATAGAGAATGCGATGAATATCCTTGCAAAGGGCAATAGCGAGGAAATCATTCATGTTATGGAGTCAAACAAGGATTTTATGACGATGCTCAATAATGGAGGCTTTCGCAAAAAGCTGCAAAAAGTACAGGGACGTATGCTCATAACCCAGAGCGGTAATAATACAGAAATCGAAACACTTCAAGATGCAGACGAGAAGACGTTGATGAAGGTTGTGGTTGATTTGAAGTCTCTTGACAAGGATGTCCTTAGCATCTTTGAGCCTTTCCTTGGAGGCCTGAGTAAAATAGAATATGAGGTTCGATAATGAATAAGATAACATTCAATAACGTTCTCCCTGCCGTGTTCAAAGGACAGCAGATGCAATCTGAGATATGGCAGACAGAGACCTGTTTCGAGAAGGGAAAGCTATCGCTCGTCATAGCCGATTCTGGAAAAGGTAAAAGCACGTTCTGCTCCTATGTCCTCGGCTATCGTTCTGACTATGAGGGTAGCATTCTCTTTGATACGGAAGATGTGAAGGGCTTTAGCGTGGAAAAGTGGTGTGCGCTACGCCGTACAACGATAAGCCATCTATTTCAGGAACTTCGTCTTTTTCCCGAGCTTACGGCTTTGGAGAATGTGCAGATAAAGAACTTGCTCACGGGGCATAAGTCAGAAACAGAAATACTCGATTGGTTCAAGCGTCTTGGCATAGAGGATAAGGTAAATACAAAGGTTGCCCACATGTCATTCGGACAGCAGCAAAGGGTGGCTATGATGCGTGCTTTGGTACAGCCATTCGACTTCCTCTTACTCGATGAACCCATATCCCACCTTGATGATACAAACTCCGCAATCATGGCTGATATAATGATGGCAGAGGTTAAACGACAAGGTGCAGGTGTGATTGTCACCAGTATTGGTAAGCACATGGAGTTGGAGTATGATAGGGTGGTAAAATTGTAGCCCCCTCCATCCCCCCGAGGGGGGAGCTTTTTAGATAGTAATAATTAGTATATATACCCCTCCCCCCATCGGGATTAATACTATAAAACATCCTTCCCTTTGGGAAGGCTTGGTTAAGCTTTTATTAGGCTTTTTCTATGATCTGGAAATTACTTCGAGCACATATCAGTATTCCGCAGTTTGTGGGTTTTCTGTTCGCAAACCTCTGCGGAATGGTAATCGTGCTTCTCGGAATACAATTCTATAATGACGTAATGCCGGTCTTCACGCAGGAGGATTCCTTCATGAAGGCAAATTATGTCGTGGTGTCAAAACAGATAGGCATGGGTACTACGATAAGTGGTGCCGATACCGATTTCTCCGAAAAGGAGATTGCAGAGGTAGCCTCACAGCCTTTTGTTCAAAAGGTATGCGGATTCTCTTCAACCTGCTATAAGGTTGATGCCCGTATGGGCGTTTCCGGGCAGCCTGTCCTGTCAAGCGAGCTGTTCTTCGAGTCTGTGCCTGACGATTTCGTAGAGATGGACAAGAGCCAATGGGTATGGAAGGAAGGGCAGAAAGAAGTCCCTGTGATAGTCCCACGCACCTATATTGATATGTATAACTTCGGTTATGCCCAGAGCCATAATGCCCCGAAGATATCGCAGAGCGTGATGGGAATGATAGATTTTTCCATTATCATAAAAGGCGATGGTCATGAAGATACGTATAAGGGTAGGGTAGTGGGCTTCTCTTCAAGCCTGAGTTGTATTCTAGTTCCACAGTCGTTTATGGATTGGAGCAATGGCTATTATGCTCCGAAGGATAACGTGAGCCATACCCGACTGTTGATGCAGCTTACAAATGCAGCCGACAAGAATGTGGAGAACTACCTTGAGGAGCATGGCATGGAGATAGAGCAGGACCAGATGGAACAGGAAAAAATGGCATATTTCCTTCGCATCGTTGTTGGTCTTGTGATGATTGTCGGACTCGTAATCTCTGCCTTGAGCTTCTATATCCTCATGCTCAGCATCTATCTGCTTGTGCAGAAGAATGCCAAGAAATTGGAGAACCTGCTCCTCATAGGCTATTCTCCTTCAAAGGTTGCGCGTCCTTATCAGTTGCTTACGGTCAGCCTTAATGTCATAGTCCTCATCATCGCTATGATTGTGGTCATTGCCGTAAGAACATATTATATGAATATTATAGCAGATGTATATCCGGAACTTGCAAATGGAACTCTGCTGCCTATGATAGTGGTGGGAATAGCCTTGTTCCTTCTCGTGACGATTTTGAATGTTTTTATAGTCTACCGTAAGATTATACAGATTTGGTTCAAAAAGGCTTAGTGAAGAGTTGAGAGTGAAAAAATGGCACTCGTAAAATCAGAATTCAGGTCTTAAAATATCTTTAATTCTAAGTGCCAAATCATAAATTGCCGTTAATACGTGAGGATTATTATTTAAAAAAAAGCAAAAAACATGACAAAATGTCGGAATTACATTTTTTGCGTTTAATTTTGCACTCAGGAATCAGATGTTAGTTGTCAGATGTTGGCTGTCAGAAATGACGAAAAGCATCGCTTACTACCTATCACCTACGAACCCAAAAAGGTAATCTGTAATTAAACAATAAAAATGAATAAAAAGACTATTTGTAATTTTGCTATCGCAGCACTTTGTGTGACATCGCTCACATTCTCAGTTGCAGCCTTCACAGAGGCTAAGGCTGCTAAAGTTCCTAATGCTCCTGCCGCTCCTGCAGGCCAGCCAGTAGATTTAACCTATGCAGCCGACAAGGCTCTGCCATGTGTAGTACATATCAAATACCTTCAGAATTCAAAGGTTCAGGAGGTTGAGATGCAGAGCGATCCATTCGGCGATTTCTTCGACCCATTCGGAATGTTCGGCCAGCGTGGTCAGGGACAGAATCAGCGCCGTAAGGTTCAGACTCCTAAGAAGGAGGGTGCAGGCTCTGGCGTTATCATCTCTTCTGACGGCTATATCGTAACAAACAACCACGTTGTAGAGGGCGCTGACGAACTCACCATTACCCTTAACGACAATCGCGAGTATTCTGCTCGTATCATCGGTACAGATAAGAATACCGACCTCGCTCTTATCAAGGTCAACGCAAAGAACCTCCCTGCTATTACCATCGCTTCAAGTGATGATATCAAGGTGGGTGAGTGGGTTCTTGCAATCGGACACCCATTCAATCTCCGTGCTACCGTAACCGCAGGTATCGTTTCTGCAAAGGCACGTTCTCTCTATGCTAATAGCGTTGAGTCATTCATCCAGACTGATGCTGCTATCAATGCAGGTAACTCAGGTGGTGCTCTCGTAAACGTGAAGGGTGAGCTTGTTGGTATCAACGCAATGCTCTACTCTCAGACTGGTAACTTCACAGGCTATGGATTTGCTATCCCTACAACAATCATGAACAAGGTTGTTGCTGATTTGAAGGAATACGGTCAGGTACAGCGTGGCTTGCTCGGTATTAGTGGTAAGGATGTTCGTGACTATCTTGATGAGCAGAAGGCACAGCAGAAGGAAGTTGACCTTGGCACAAACGAAGGTGTCTATGTAATAAGTGTTGCTGAAGGCCGTGCTGCTGAGGAAGCAGGTATCGAGGAAGGTGATGTTATCACAAGTCTCGATGGTCAGAAGGTTACAAAGATGGCTGAGCTTCAGGAATTCCTCGCTACAAAGCACCCTGGTGACAAGGTTAAGGTAACTCTCCTCCACAAGAAGAAGTCAAAGACCGTTGAGGTAACTCTCAAGAACGAGCAGGGCACTACTAAGGTTGTTAAGGATGCCGACATCGACGCTCTCGGTGCTCAGATTCGTGAGGTCAACGACCGCGAGAAGGAGGAACTCGATATCAAGTATGGCTTGAAGATTACAAAGATTAACTCTGGTAAGTTCAAGGACCGTGGTATTCCTGTAGGCTTCATCATCCAGACTGTCAACGAGACACCTATGAAGGAACTCTCTGACCTCAGCAATGCTGTCAAGGCTGCTAACAAGAGTAAGGACCCTGTTCTCTACATCAAGGGTATCTATCCTTCAGGTAAGAAGGAGTACTTCACAGTTCCTCTGGGCGAGTAAAGGATATTTACTATTTAGCAATTTACTATTTACTATTTATTTACGATTTCTTATCCCACATAGGCATTTACGATTTGTGATTAGCGCAAAATAGTAAATACATCGGAATAGTACATAAATAGTACATAGTAAATTGGTAAATAGTACATAAAGTACATAACGTTGGCTTTCAATCTGAAAGCAAAACCCATTAAAACTCTAATAAATGAGCGAAATTATCGTTGTTAAGCGATTTTTTCGCTCTTTTTGTTTGGTGTTAGCGGAAAAAATAGTAATTTTGCACACATGACATTGATAATTGTAGCAATACTATTAGTTAGCTATATCCTGATAGCTACCGAGAGGCTCACCAACGTAAACAAAGCTGCTATCGCAGTCTTTGCCGGTACCGTTGGGTGGGTATTGTATATCTGTTGGGGTAGTGACTTTATCATGTCAAACCATCAGGGGGAGTATATGAGCTTCCTCCATGGGGCTACGGCTACCAGCGATGCCGTAAAAAGCTATATCTGGCAGCACATATTCATCCAATGCGTGGGAAAGGCTTCCGAAGTGGTGCTCTTCCTGCTGGCAACGATGACTATTGTCGAGATTCTGCATAACAACGGATGCTTCGACTTCCTCACCATCTGGCTACGTACACGCAACAGTCGGATTCTGCTCTGGAAACTTGCGGCATTCTCATTCATCCTGTCAGCCAACCTCGACAACATATCATCCACGGTGATGATGCTTACCGTCACCAATCAGATTCTGCCACGAACACGCGACAGGATTATCTATGGTGCGGTGGTTGTCCTTGCTGTCAATTTCGGCGGAGCCCTTACCGTTATCGGCGACCCTACATCGCTCGTGCTCTGGAATATGGGTGCCATAACTGCTACGTCATATTCGCTATCGCTCGTCATCCCATGTCTCATAGCATGGATTCTGCCAACATATCTCATCGGCAGGACATTGAGCGAGACCGTACAGGTTGACCGCCCGGGATTGCCTTATCGTGGCGATGACACCAATCTCAAGGTGTGGCAGCGTCTTGTCGTGCTCTTCGTGGGCATCGGAGGTCTGTGGTTCATCCCTACGTTCCACAACATCACCAAACTCTCTCCATTCCTCGGGGCATTCTGCGTATTGTCTATCCTGTGGATAATAAACGAGATATTCAACCGAAACATAATGAGTTTCGACAGGAGAATGACACGTTCCATCCCACGACAGCTCCAGTACTCCATCATACAGCTCATGCTCTATGTCATGGGTATCATGCTGGCAGTAGGTGTTGTAGCTGAAACAGGCGCATTCGCATGGCTTGCAGAGCAGATAGCAGAGTATTGCCCAAGCATCTGGATTCTCGGTGTCATCGGAGGATTCATCAGTATCTTCCTCGACAACTTCGCCACGGCAATGACTATGATATCAATCTTTGATATGAATGCGGTTATGCAGCCTTCAGGACCATTACTCGCTGATATGGTTCAGAACGGAGCATACTGGAAGATAATTGGATATGTCACAGCAGTAGGAAGTAGCGTACTGACCATTGGCAGCGTATCAGGTATCGTATATATGCGTACCGAGCGCGTCGGAATGTCATGGTACTTCAAGCGCGTAGGCTCAAAGGTGCTGCTTGCCGGCATCCTCGGTCTCGTGGTGCTGTATTTCACGGTTTAGCCCCCCTGAATCCCCCTGCATAGGGGGACTTGTAAGGTCGAGGTTGTTTTTCAGGTATAACAATTAAATATATAATTAACAATTAAATGGATTTCGCCATCCATAAAGTGATGGCTTGGTTAGGCATTTAAAAAACAGAAACACTATGGCAAAAATTGAGACAATCGGCATTCTTACATCCGGAGGCGATGCTCCTGGAATGAATGCAGCTATTCGCGCCGTAACCCGTGCCGGCATCTATAACGGATTCAAGGTAAAGGGAATCTATCGTGGATATGACGGTCTTATCAATGGTGAGATGAAGGATTTCACCACGGAGAATGTGAGCGGTATCATTACTCTTGGTGGTACTATTCTCAAGACTGCCCGCTCAAAGGAATTTATGACAATGGAGGGAATGCAGAAGGCATACGACCAGATCAAGGCTAACGGCGTTGATGCTCTTATCGTATGCGGAGGTAACGGTTCATTGACTGGTGCCATGAACTTTGCTAACGAGTTCGACGTGCCATGTATCGGACTTCCTGGCACTATCGACAATGACCTCTATGGAACAGATTCAACAATCGGATATGATACAACGATGAATACCATCATGGAGTGTGTTGACCGCATACGCGACACCGCACAGAGCCATGAGCGTATCTTCTTCATCGAGGTAATGGGACGTGACGCAGGCTTCCTTGCTCAGAATTCTGCCATTGCCTGTGGTGCAGAGGCTGCCATCATACCAGAAGAGGCAACCGATGAGGACCAGTTGGCAGAATTCATGAAGCGTGGCATTCGTAAATCAAAGAAGTCATGTATCGTTATCGTGTCAGAGTCACCTAAGTGCGGTGCCCTCTACTATGCAGAGCGTGTCAAGAACGAGTTCCCTGGCTACGACGTGCGCGTGTCAATCCTCGGACACCTCCAGCGTGGCGGTAGTCCTACAGCCCGCGACCGAATACTCGCAAGCCGTACAGGCGTTGGTGCTATCGAAGCACTCAAGCAGGGTCAGCGTAATGTCATGGTCGGAATCAAGAACAACGAGGTGGTATATGTTCCATTCTCTGAGGCTATCCGTTCCGACAAGCCATTCGACAAGAAGCTCATCAAGGTTCTCGAAGAGCTGAGTATCTAATCCGCGTGTGTGTTATATAAAAATAATATGAAAGAATGAAAGTAAGAAAGATTTCCTCTTTCTTACTTTCTTTTTTTATGCCCTCTGTGTATAGAACGCAAAGCCGCAAAGCCGCAGAGTTTTTATCTGAACACAGATAACACAGATAAAAGGGATTTTTTCGCTTGCGTTCGTGATTAATATCCCTATAATCCCGAATATCTGTGGTTAAAGACATAAAATTAATGCGAAATTAATGTGACATTGGTGGTCATTAATGTTTCCTCACGGAGTGAGACATATAATATCGCATTAATACCACATTAATACCGCATTAATTTCAATTTCAAGCACCGTAAGGTGCGAATTCCGTTCCTTTCGTGCTTTCCGTGTTCAAATTATAAATTATTCTCTGCATCTCTGCGCCTCTGCGTTCCAAATCATAAATTTAGCACCGCAAGGTGCGAATTTTATTTCAGGTATTCGAGCAAATCAAAGCTCCCAGCCTCTTCTGTGATATTAAGGGAGGGTACATGCTCCACCATCCTTGTCTTGCCGGTTGCCTTATCTACATGAAAATACACGAAAGCACCAGTATAGCTGCGGAAATTCACCTGATACTCCGTTTCCGTCTCTTCGCCCATCTCAACATACATAATGGAAGGATTATCCTTTGCCACGCTCCAGTCATACGACTTATGGCAGTAGTGGTTCACGCCCTCAAATGCCATCTCCTTCGTAATCTGATGCTTCATGACAATGGTACTGTCCTTGCCCTCCGACTGCTCCGACGCAGCATCTCTTACCGTGTCCTGCGCCTCCGTTTCAGCCTTCTGGCCTTGCGCTAACTCCGATTTCGCATTCTCCTTGCATGAGGCAAAGAAAACGCATAGCAGTAATAGCAATATTATTTTTGTTCTCATTGTTCAAGTTTGATTAGTATTATCTATCCCCATTGGGGGAAATGGAAGTCCGATATAGGGAACGGACTTGAAGTGGATTTGAATCGGACTTGAAGCGAAGGAGAAGCTAACCTTCATCCTTCGTCCTTCACTTATCTGGTTGCAAAGATACTACGATATTTTCAGATAAAAAAATCCGCGAACAATTTTTTTTACTTTCTGTATTCCTTTTATATATAGGTGGTGCATATCAGGGGTAATATGTTCGTATTTAATGATTCAACTTGCTGGTATGAAATTGCCTGGAAGGCAACACTATGAGTAACCCCGTACATACGAGTGAAACGAGGATGTGCGGGGATTATGCCCATAATCCTTATGCTGCCTGGAGGGCAGTACATCTTGAAAGGTTATGCGTAAAAGCCAATCAGGTACAGCCTTCTAGGCTGGTAGAGATGGCGATTGTTCTATCCGAGGGCATCCTATCCTTTGTCGAGTATGCGCCTCGGTTACTCATAGTGTTGCCTTCCAGGCAATTCAGAATCTGTGGAACTTGAGTTACATATTGATATATTTATAAATGAAAAAGGAACATGGAATTAGCAAAATGCTTGTTTGTGAGAAAAAATGTAAAAAAAATACAAGAAAAATTTTTATTATTGAAAAGTTTTTATTAAGTTTGCACTCGTGAACGTTAAAAAACGTGCTCCAGCCTTTGGAGGCTGACATGCACTTTTCACTTCGTGCGAATAATTATTTGCACTCGTGAACGTTAAAAAACGTGCTCCAGACCATGAGTACAGAGTTCACTTTCCATTTCTGCGAACCTTAGTTTGCGTAGGGAAACCTTGTAAACAATTGGGAAACCTAGAAAACATTGGGAAACCTAGTAAATAACTAGTCAGTAAGTTGACAAAAAACTTTTGCCACCTAAATTAAGATTAACTCTAAAAACTAAAATAATATGTCACAAATTATTGGTCACATATCCCAGATCATCGGTCCTGTTATCGACGTTTATTTCGATACCAAGGGACTTGACGCTGAGAAAGTGCTGCCTAGAATTCATGATGCACTTATCGTAAAACGTGCTGATGGACGTGATCTCATTATTGAGGTTCAGCAGCATATTGGTGAGGATACCGTGCGTACCGTTGCTATGGATAATACCGATGGTCTTCAGAGAGGACTTGAGGTTGTCCCAACCGGTGCTCCTATCTCTATGCCTTCAGGCGATCAGATCAAGGGTCGTATGCTCAACGTTATCGGTCAGCCTATTGACGGCATGAAGGATCTCGGTCAGGAGAACAAGTATCCTATTCACCGTGAGGCTCCTAAGTATGAAGAACTCTCTACCTCTAAGGAGATGCTCGCAACAGGTATCAAGGTCATCGACCTTCTGGAGCCTTACCTTAAGGGTGGTAAGATTGGTTTGTTCGGTGGTGCCGGTGTTGGTAAGACCGTGCTTATCATGGAACTTATCAATAATATTGCAAAGGGACACAACGGCTACTCTGTATTCGCTGGTGTAGGTGAGCGTACTCGTGAGGGTAACGACCTTATCCGTGAGATGATTGAGTCAGGCGTTATCAAGTATGGTGAGAAGTTCAAGGAGGCTATGGCCGAGGGTAAGTGGGATTTGTCACTCGTTGACCCAGAGGAACTTAAGAAGTCACAGGCTACGCTTGTGTATGGTCAGATGAACGAGCCACCAGGCGCACGTGCTTCTGTTGCCCTCTCTGGTCTTACCGTTGCTGAGGAGTTCCGTGATCAGGGTGGTGACATCCTCTTCTTCATTGACAATATCTTCCGTTTCACTCAGGCAGGTTCTGAGGTATCGGCTCTTCTCGGCCGTATGCCATCAGCCGTAGGTTATCAGCCAACGCTTGCTTCTGAGATGGGTGCTATGCAGGAGCGTATCACATCAACAAAGACAGGTTCTATCACATCAGTACAGGCTGTTTATGTGCCTGCCGATGACTTGACCGACCCTGCTCCAGCTACTACCTTCACCCACCTTGATGCTACTACGGAGCTTTCACGTAACATCGCACAGCTCGGTATCTATCCTGCTGTGGACCCACTTGGCTCTACATCACGTATCCTTGACCCATTGGTTGTAGGTAAGGAGCACTATGAGTGCGCTCAGCGTGTGAAGCAGATTCTTCAGAAGTATAAGGAGCTTCAGGACATCATCGCCATCCTCGGTATGGATGAGCTCTCAGATGAGGATAAGCTTACTGTGAACCGCGCTCGTCGCGTTCAGCGTTTCCTCTCTCAGCCATTCACGGTTGCAGAGCAGTTCACTGGCGTTAAGGGTGAGATGGTTAGCATCGAGGATACTATCAAGGGCTTCAATATGATTCTCAACGGTGAGCTTGACGATCTGCCAGAGCAGGCATTCCTCAACGTGGGTACTATCGAGCAGGCTATAGAGAAGGGTAAGAAGCTTCTTGAGCAGGCTAAGGGATAAATGTTATTTACTATTTACACATTTACTATTTACTATTTATGGACTATTTTGTTGATTTACTATTTTGCGTCAATCACAAATCGTAAATGCCCATCGCTAGTAGGAAAATAGTAAATAAATAGTAGATAGTAAATAGTAAAATAGTAAATAAAAGGTTATGTTAAAATTAAAGATTGTTTCACCTGAGAAGATACAGTTTGACGGCGAGGTGGAGAGCGTCCTTGTTCCTGGAACGTTGGGACAGTTCGAGATTCTTCAGAATCACGCGCCTATCATATCTTCGCTGAATAAGGGAGTTGTTACCTATGAGACTGGTCAGGGAAAGATAAACCTTGATATCATCGGGGGCTTTGTCTCTGTGAATCAGAATCAGGTAAACCTCTGTGTGGAATTGTAACAGTAAGGAAATGCCAGAGACAGAAATTAAGAAGCAAGCCAGTCGGCACATGCTGATATGCCTGTTAGTCATCTGCGTGATAAGGGGCATAACGATGGTGATAACGAAGAACCATCTGCTTGACGAAAGTCTGTTGCACGACAAAGCTTGTAGCATAGCGGCTGTCTTCTCAGTATTTGAATTAGTTGCCCTGACGATGCTCTGGAAGTGGGTTGCCACAAAGCATCTTGACTTCCTCGCCACGTTCCATACGGCAAGTTCCGGCTTCCGTATGTTTCTGGTACTGGTGTTCCTCGGTGTTGTCTATGCCGTAGTGGGCAGGGATGCAATGGCACCTTGGGTAATCGCCTTCATGGTCAACTACTTCGTACTGTTGATTCTTCACTCCATCTTCTTCACCAAGATGGTACACAAACTCTTCAAGTAATATGGTTGGGATGCCCTCCCAATCTTAAAAACGTAAAATAATGAAACACATTAAGTCGATACTCCTCTTGCTGATGGTAGCATTGCTTCCTCTGTCAGCCTTCGCCTCTGAAGAGAAGAAGGAGGGCGGTGAGAGCATAGACATCCCTGAGATTGTGCTTGAGCATCTGGCTGATGCTTACGAGTGGCATATCTGTTCGTATGAGGGTAAGCACTTGAGTATTCCATTGCCTATTATCGTGAGAAGCGGTGCAACGGGTGAGTGGTCGTTCTGTACGGAGCATTCACTTCCTGATAACTTCTTCTTCAATCACGAGAAGCATGGCAAGATATACGAGAAGATGCCTGACGGTACTGTGGAGCGTCCTTTGGATCTCTCAATCACAAAGAGCGTGGCACAGATCTGGATTGTCGTGGCTATCCTCATCACTATCTTCCTCTCATGCGCTCGCTGGTATAAGAACCACGATAGCAAGCAGGAGGCTCCGAGTGGCTTTGTAGGATGCGTGGAGATGCTCGTGATGATAATCCATGACGACGTGGTAAAGGCTCTCGTTGGTGAGAAGTACTATCGTCGCTATGCTCCATATCTCCTGACTGTGTTCTTCTTCATCTTTACCACAAACCTTGTGGGATTGCTCCCAATCTTCCCTGGTGGCGGTAACGTGACGGGTAATATCAACATCACGTTCTTCCTTGCCATCTGTACGATGATTGCCGTTAACTTCAACGGTAACAAGGAGTACTGGAAGGAGATATTCTGGCCAGAGGTTCCATTGTTCCTGAAGGCTTATCCAGCACCTCTGATTCCTGTGATTGAGGTTGTAGGTATCTTCACAAAGCCGTTTGCCTTGATGGTCCGTCTCTTTGCCAATATGATGGCAGGTCATGCGGTGATACTTTCGTTCACTTGTATCATCTTCCTCGGTTGGTCAATGGGTACAGCCTACGGTATAGGTCTCAACCTGTTCAGCGGACTGATGCTTCTGTTCATGAATCTCGTTGAGGTGCTTGTGGCATTCGTTCAGGCATACGTATTCACTCTTCTCTCTGCCGTGTTCATCGGACTCTCACGCCCAGAGCATCACGCAGCGGAAGAATAGGGAAGGTTAGAAGGTTAGAGGTTAGAAGGTTAGAGGTCTGTCCGCTGTGGCAGTAAGACCTGAAAACCTAAGAACCTGAAAACCTAAAAAAGAAAAAGCAAAGTGCCGTGCTAATGTTTGGCATGGCCGAAAATAGAAATAATAAATAAAAATAACTAATAACTTTAAACATTTTAAAATTATGATTTCATCACTTCTTTTAGACGGAATCGCAGCTATGGGTTGCGGTCTTGGTGCAGGTCTTGCTACTATCGGTGCAGGTTTGGGTATTGGTAAAATTGGTGGCAACGCTATGGATGCTATTGCTCGTCAGCCAGAGGCTTCAAGTAAGATTATGACAAACATGATCCTTACAGCTGCTTTCGTTGAGGGTGTTGCTCTCTTCGCTGTTGTTGCCTGCGCATTCCTTATTAAGTAAACTATTAGGTTTAAAGGTGGTTTCGGCCGTTTTTCATGGCCCTCTAACCTTACAACCTTTATAAAACCATTAGCAAATGGAGAATCTCCCATCAATATTAACTCCCGATCTTGGACTACTGTTCTGGATGCTTCTTGCATTCCTCGTAGTGTTCGGTGTGCTTGCTAAGTTCGGATTCCCTGCCATCGTAGGCATGGTTGAAGAGCGTAAGAAGTTCATCGATGAGAGTCTCAAGAATGCCCATGAGGCAGCTGAGAGGCTCGCTAACATACAGCAGGAAAGTGAAGCTATGGTACAGCAGGCACGTGAGCAGCAGTCGGCTATCATCAAGGATGCCGGTGCTGTGCGTGATGCCATTATCGCGGAAGCTCAGAATAAAGCCAAGGCAGAGGCTGCGCGCATCATGGAGGAAGCACAACTCCAGATTGAGCGTGAGAAGCAGTCTGCTATCCGCGATATTCGAGCTCAGGTTGCCCAGCTCTCTGTTCAGATTGCTGAGAAGGTGGTTCGCACCAACCTCTCAAGCGATGCTCAGCAGATGCAGCTCATCGACCGTATGCTGGATGAGGTTCAAGTGGAAAATAAATAACGTATAAGGGTAAATCGATATGAATACTGGTGTAATTTCAGTTCGCTATGCTCGTGCTCTTCTGAAGAGTGCTGACCAACAGGCGGTGAAGGACGCTGTTTATGCAGATATGCAGAGCATCGCCCAGAGCTACCTCGACGTGCGCCAGCTGAGAACAGCCATCGACAATCCCATGCTGCCAAAGGAGAAGAAGGAGCAGATCCTTCTTGCTGCCTGCGGTGGTAATCCTTCTGCGCAGACAAGGAAGTTCATCAATCTTGTGCTTCAGGAGGGTAGGGAGAACCTTATGCAGTTTATGGCCAATTCCTTTGTCACACTCTACCGCCAGGAGAAGAATATGGTCTCTGGCCGTCTCATCACCGCCGTGCCTGTCTCAGAGGACATACGCACGAAGATGCAGCAGATGGTTGAGAAACGTACTCAGGCAAACGTGGAGTTCCAGACAGAGGTGAACCCGGACATCATCGGTGGCTTCATACTCGAGTATGATACCTATCGCATGGATGTCAGCGTACAGTCGCAGTTGCGTACTATTCTTAAGCAGTTAGGCTAATGCCCGGCTGTAATTAGTAAACTTGTAACTTTGTAAATACGAATAATGGACAAAATAAAACCAAGCGAAGTGTCTGAGGTGCTTCTTCAGCAACTGCAGGGTATCAGCCAAGGTCAGAATTTTGACGAGGTGGGTACCGTACTGACGGTGAGCGATGGTGTTGCTCGTATCTACGGTCTGCGCAACGCACAGGCTAACGAACTTCTTGAGTTCGAGAACGGCACTATGGCTATCGTGATGAACTTGGAGGAAGACAACGTAGGTTGTGTGCTTCTGGGTCCTACAAGCGGTATCAAGGAAGGTCAGACAGTGAAGCGTACCAATCGTATTGCTTCTATTCGCGTCAACGACAATATGCTCGGCCGTGTCATCAATCCTATCGGCCAGCCTATTGATGGTGGTGGTGCTATCGACCTTGCTGACGCATACGAGATGCCACTCGACCGTAAGGCTCCGGGTGTAATCTACCGTCAGCCGGTTAAGCAGCCATTGCAGACTGGTATCAAGGCTGTTGACTCAATGATTCCTATCGGTCGTGGTCAGCGTGAGCTTATCATCGGTGACCGTCAGACTGGTAAGACAGCTATCGCCATTGATACTATCATCAACCAGAAGTCATTCTATGAGGCTGGACAGCCTGTATATTGTATCTATGTTGCCATCGGTCAGAAGGCATCTACAGTAGCAGCTCTTGTTCAGAACCTCAAGGAGCGTGGTGCTCTTCCATATACTATCATCGTAGCTGCTACGGCAAGTGATCCTGCTGCTATGCAGTATTATGCACCATTCGCAGGTGCTGCTATCGGTGAGTATTTCCGTGACCGTGGTGAGCATGCCCTCGTTATCTATGACGACCTCTCAAAGCAGGCCGTTGCATATCGTGAGGTGTCTCTTATCCTCCGTCGTCCTTCTGGACGTGAGGCTTACCCTGGTGACGTGTTCTATCTCCACTCTCGTCTTCTCGAGCGTGCTGCTAAGATTAATGAGCAGCAGGAGGTGGCAGAGCAGATGAACGACCTTCCAGAGTGTCTGAAGGGTAAGGTAAAGGGTGGTGGCTCTCTCACAGCTCTTCCTATCATCGAGACACAGGCAGGTGACGTGTCAGCATACATCCCAACAAACGTAATCTCTATTACTGACGGACAGATCTATCTGGAGTCAGACCTCTTCAACCAGGGCTTCCGTCCTGCTATCAACGTGGGTATCTCCGTATCTCGTGTGGGTGGTTCTGCTCAGATCAAGTCAATGAAGAAGGTGGCAGGTACGCTGAAGATTGACCAGGCTCAGTATCGTGAGCTTGAGAGCTTCTCTAAGTTCTCAAGTGATATGGATGCCGTTACAGCCATGACTCTTGACCGTGGACGTAAGAACAACCAGTTGCTTATCCAGCCTCAGTATTCTCCAATGCCAGTAGGCGAGCAGATTGCAATCCTGTATTGCGGTACTCATGGCTTGATGGCTTCTGTTCCTGTAGATAAGGTCCGTGAGTGTCAGGATAGCTTCCTGGAGGTAATGCGCACAAGTCATGCGGATGTTATCGACCTCCTCGGCAGTGGTAAGATTGACGACAGCGCAACTGCAACTATCGAGAAGGTAATGGCTGATGTATCAGGTCAGTACGCTAAATAATTATTAATTGGTAATTAATTTTTGATTATTATTCGCTGAAGCTCATCAGGCTAAAGCAAGTCATTATTAATTATTCATTATTAATTCTTAATTAAGAATATGCCGTCATTAAAAGAAATTAAAAATCGTATAGCATCAGTTCAGAGCACCCGTAAGATTACGAGTGCGATGAAGATGGTGGCATCGAGCAAGCTACATCACGCGCAGGTGATGATTGAGAATATGCTCCCTTATGAGAATATGCTGGAGACTATCCTCAAGACCTACCTTGCTGCTGATTTGGATGCTCAGGGCGCTCTGACGCAGAAGCGAGAGGTGAAGAAGGTGGCAATGCTTGTCTTTGCCTCTAACTCAAGCCTTTGCGGTGGCTTCAACGCCAATGTGATCAAGATGATGCAGCGTGCAGTGGACGGTTATAAAGAAAAGGGAATAGAGGTTGTCGTGTATCCTATCGGCCGTAAGGTGGCTGAGAAGGTAGGCAAGCTCGGCTTGAAGAGTGCGGGTAACTTCGCTGCTCTTGCCGATAAGCCAAATTCCCATGAATGCGTACAGATAGGTCTTGGTCTTGCCGACCTCTTCGTAAAAGGTGAGATTGACAAGGTTGAGATGATCTACCATCACTTCAAGAGTGCGGGTTCACAGATTCTCCAGACAAAGACGTTGATTCCTATCGACATCGAGGAGGCTATGGACTATGATCACACTCGTGACTTGAAGAACAATGTAGTGACCGGCAATGCGCAGGAATATCTTGAGAAACAGGGCGGACACAAGGCTCTTGAAGGTCAGAGTTCATCAGCAAAGGCTAAGACCTTGCATGATAACTACATCGTAGAGCCAGACCGTCAGACGGTTCTCAACCTGCTCATACCTCGCTATGTGAATCTTATGATCTACACAGCACTCCTTGACAGTAACGCATCGGAACATGCTGCACGTATGGTTGCTATGCAGACAGCAACGGATAATGCTGATGAATTGCTTCGCTTACTGAACTTACAGTATAACAAGTCTCGTCAGCAGGCTATCACCAGTGAGCTTCTCGATATTGTGGGTGGCTCGGTGAATAATTAGTGAGAATGGAATAAGGTTGATGGAATAAGGAATAGGGATTGTGTGAATAACAATTAAACCTTAATCCTTCATCCATAAACTTTAATCTATAACATTATAAGGGTGTGTCATAACTCAAGGCTATGGCACACCTTTTGCTGTCAATTTAATTGATATGAAGAAGATAAAACTATTGGCAGGTATTCTGTTGCTCACAATGTCGGCTTTTGCTCAGCAGCATGAGATACGGAGTGAGAATATAGCGACATTGCGGGTTGTTGCAAATTCGGACTGGATGGGCGATGCCGTAATACGTCTCGGCTCTTCCGACCGTATTACTATCTCGTTCGATGACCTCACGCACCAGTACCATCGCTATGTCTATTCTCTTACGCATTGTGAGCCAGACTGGACGCCTACCGAAGGACTTTTCACTACCGACTATATTACTGGCTTTCAGGAGGACAATACGATAGAAGACTATCAGGAGTCTATCAATACCAATCAGCTCTATACTCACTACACGCTCAAAATCCCTAATGCCACATGCCGCCCTATGATAAGCGGTAACTATCAGCTTGACATCGTGGATGATGATACGAGGGCGATTGTCGCTACGGTTCGCTTTATGGTGGCAGAGGATGTGGTTAAAATCTCGCGTAATGTGCTTACCGATACCGATTTGGATGTCCGTGACCATCATCAGCAGATAGCCTTGCGTGTGGATTATCCCTCAACGCTCAAGGCAAACAGTCCGCGAGACCAGTTCCGCGTTCTTGTGATGCAGAATCACCGTTCAGACAATCAGGTGTGGTGTCCTCCTGCTCCTATCGTCCGCCCTGGCACAATGGAATGGACTCATTGCAAGGAGCTTATTTTCCCTGCGGGAAATGAGTTCCATAAGTTTGAGATTCTTGACGTGCATCGTAACTCCATGGGCGTTGACCATATCGACTGGGATGGCGAGTGGTATAATGTGCATCTTTTCCACGACTATCCCCGTCGTGCCTATGTCTATGATGAGGATGCCGACGGTGCTTTCTTTATTCGCAATTCAGACAATAGTGAGAGTGCCATTACGTCAGAGTATGTAAAGGTGAATTTCTACCTCGATACTCCTCGCCTTGAAGGTGATGTGTATGTGGATGGCAAATGGACATACAACGGACTTTCGGAGAAATACCTTATGGAATATGATGAGAGTGGCAAGTACTACCATGCGGAGATTCCTCTGAAATACGGATATTATTCATACCAATATCTGAATATACACCCTGGTGCAACCCAGCCACCAACACGTACCACCCAGCATCTGTCGCCTACTCGCTCGACCGAAGGAGACTTCTACCAAACCGAGAACCGCTATCTAACGTTGGTGTATTATCGTGACAATGGAGATAGGTTTTGGAGGCTCGTAGGGGCGGAATAAGTGAAAAATTAAAAAAAATAGTAAAAAATTTGGTAGTCTGATAAAATATTTGTACTTTTGCGCCGTTTTTCTATTATGTGGGGTAATGTTTTTCCCTATAACTGGATAAAATCCTGCAAATTAAAATATCATTAATCATTAGAGATGAGACAGTTAAAGATTCAGAAGAGTATCACCAACCGTTCCAGCGAAGCTCTGGATAAGTATCTCGTAGAAATTGGTCGTGCACCACTTATCAGTATTGATGAGGAAATTGAGCTTGCACAGATGATCAAGAAGGGAGGTCCGGACGGTGAACGTGCAAAGGATAAGCTCGTAACGGCAAACCTCCGTTTCGTTGTATCTGTAGCAAAGCAGTACCAACATCAGGGACTTACTCTTACTGACCTTATCGATGAAGGTAACATCGGCCTTATCAAGGCTGCTCAGAAGTTCGATGAGACACGCGGCTTCAAGTTCATCTCATACGCTGTGTGGTGGATTCGCCAGAGCATCCTTCAGGCTATCGCTGAGCAGAGCCGTATTGTGCGCCTTCCTCTCAACCAGGTTGGTTCTCTCAACAAGATCAACCACGAAATCAATAAGTTCGAGCAGGAGCACCAGCGTCGTCCTTCTGTTCAGGAGCTTGCAGCTGCAACCAATATCGAGGAGGACAAGATCGGTCAGAGCCTCGGTGCTGACGGACATCACGTAAGTATCGATGCACCATTCACCGACGGAGAGGAGAACTGTATGCTCGACGTTATGGCATCAGGCGAGGATTCACGCACCGACCGCCATGTTGACCATGAGTCAATGGCAATGGAGCTAAACAACGTGCTTTCAAAGGTTCTCAAGGATCGTGAGATAACCATCATCCGTGAGTGCTTCGGCATAGGCTGCCACGAGAAGGGACTTGAGGAAATCGGTGATCAGCTCGGTCTTACCCGTGAGCGTGTACGTCAGATTCGCGAGAAGTCAATCACAAAGCTCCGTGATTCTGGTAACGCAAAGATTCTTATGAAATATCTTGGTTAATCATAACTCAAATGCCTGTCGGTTTCCGGCAGGCATTTTTTATGTCTGCTTTCATGATTGTTTCCTGTTTTTAGAAAGTTTTTATCATCACTTAACAACTTATTCATGACCCTATACCCAACAGAGCATATTCAGACGGGGGTACTATGTCTGAAATGAGATACGCTAACACTAAGATCCTTATTGTTACCTGTTATTTGTTACTCCAGGGTTAGAAACGCTGTTGTGCCTTCGCTATGCCTTCGTTCTGCCTTCGCTTCAGGTTCGCTCCCATCTATGGAGCATCAACGGACCTACAACGGACTTACAACGGATTTACAACGGACCTACAATGGAACGCATCGGAGGGATTACCAGAGCATTTTTTGCGTCTTTACATCGTTTTTCAAGCATACTGAATAAGGTGAATCTGCCCGAAATTAATGCTTATTGTTGTGTTATTGAGACTATCAGCCGCCTATATCTTATCCCTGATTTTTACATAATAGCCTCATTATCTTTATTTTAGATGGTTGCAATAAGTGAGCGAAATCACGACTAGTAACAGATAACAGGTAACAATAAGGATTTTAGTGTATGGCCAAATTTTACTGAATCTTTCTAAGGAGTTTATATACCTTATTATATTTAGAAATAATAAATATGGGCAGCAGCTTACACTGATTTTCTTATTGTTACCCGTTACCCGTTATCGACACGTTTTCCGGGATTATGAAATAGGGATTATGTTGGCACAACAGATTCTGTTAGGGGCAAACTCATCGTCTGCCATATATAGATATCTTACGTTAAAATAATACAGATAATAGCGAAGGGTATATATTTGTTTCGCAAAAAAGTGTAAAAAATTTGTATATTATTTTTCTTATTCGTATCTTTGCAGCAAGAATACAAAAAGCCTATTATAATCTAAGAAATATAGGAAACTTTGGCGGTTCGATGTAGGTCCGTTGTAAATCCGTTGTAAGTCCGTTCGCAGAAAACGGCCTTTGAAGGGGTCTATGATTGCGACATTACTATGACACAAAGATAATGACGAGCCAAACAGGGATTGCCGAACAATAGAAGGTGAGTAGACGTGTAAAACCTAATACTAAACAAATGAACAAGAAACTAATCATATTAAGTGTTTGTGCATTAGTTGCTCTGCCATTATGTGCAGGAAGCAATGATAAGAATGTGCGTGGTGTGAAACTGACGGGAAAGGAAGTGAAATACAGCATTTCTGGTAAGGATATCTATACAAAGTATCAAGTCGGGAATAGAATTATTGCTTCTGACAGGGACAACCTTTATTTCACGGAATTAACTGACACAGGACTTACAAAAGAAGAGCATTTCGCTAAGATGGGAGATGCCGAGAATGGTTTCTCTTCTGCTAAATTTGCCAAAGGACCTTCAAATTCCATTCTTGCATTGAATTGTGAAAGCGGTATTTTTGTTTCTTTAAAGGAAATGGTTGTTATTCCCAATACGAAAAGCGTTGCGAATATAAGGAATTTCTCAACTTGGAAGAGGTACGATTTATCACGTTTGAGAACATTTCATGACTGGTCTAATTTTTTTGTTTCTGCATCTGATTCCACAATTCTTATTGCTGGTACTCCAAAAGAAGATTATAGACATATTTTTTCTGTCATAGATTACAAGAACCAGAAGGTCATCCCATTAGACTACTGGCCAGAAGATGGCGTTAATGTTCCAGATATTGTGAAGTCAAGTATTTATACGGCTTATAGTGAACTATATAGCAATGGTAAGGGACGTTTCCTTTTCAATGGCGGTAGGGAAAGGTACTCGTTCATTTTCACGATAGATAAGGATAAGGTCAATGTAGTAAAGGAACTATATAAAGTGTATTCTGACTATAAAGCACAAGGTCAGAACTATGTTACATTGTCAAGAAATTCGGAGGAATTGCGTGTTGCCACCAATGAAAAGAATATTTTTTTGCTTCTCGTTGATTCTGATCCCGATGAACGTTTTTATGGGAAATTGCCTATTGATGACTTTTCATTCTTTATTTACGGAAATACAATAGAGCTATACGACTGGGACGGCAACAAGAAGAATATTCTTTATCTTGACCATTATGGTCAGCGTATTATGCTATCGGAGGATGGAAAAAGACTATTTCTGTTCTCTGATGACAATATTACGCGTAATAAAAAAGAACCTCACATTTGGGTGTACGACATAGGTAATCTTGATGCACAGCCATCGGTTGATATTGCGGAGATGGAAAAGACTCGTGAAATCAAGTACAAAAATGATATGGAGTATAGAAGCAAAACAAAGCCTAAGACTGCCCCAAAAGTGGATGTTGTAGAAGAAGGTGATATGATGGCTGATTTTGAATTGTACGACTATGATAACACCCCTCATCACCTGAATGAATTTTTGGGAAAGGGAAAATATACAATTCTTGAATTCTGCTCTTTAGGCTGTGGTCCGTGCCAGATGGCAAAACCAACGCTTGAAAAGTTCTATAAGCAATATAAGGATAAGTTTGTAATGATAACAATCTCAGCTGACCGACTTCCGGATTGGAAGAAGAAGCCTTTGGGAGAAGTGAGTTGGCATGATTGGAACGATTATAAGTATGCCCGTGAGATTCTCAAGAAATATGATGTTCCTGGATTCCCAGCCTTTGTCATTATTGATTCAGATGGCAAGGTGCTGAATGAATGTTTTGGCTTAAATCCGTTTATAGAGGCCTTGAAATTGTATATTCCTGCCGAAGAAGTGGATAAATTATCCAAGGAATATAAACAGTAATTTGTTGTTCCCAAATATAGATAAAACTCAACCCTTCCAAATCAATTGCAATCTGACTTGGAAGGGTTGTTTTTATAGTGTAAGGAAACTATTCTCTTTCCTGAAGGTATTTCTCTGCATTCGCGAGATCCTCGGGAGTATCAATTCCGATTGTTTCGAGATTGGTTGTGCCAACTTTGATTTTGTATCCGTTTTGTAGCCAGCGGAGCTGTTCGAGACTCTCGGCTATCTCAAGACTTGACTGTGGGAGGGAGGTGACTTGCCTGAGCACCTCGCGACGGTAGGCGTAGAGTCCGATATGCTTCAGGAACGGATATTGTTCTGGCCACTCTTCCGATTCCTTGCCTCGGATGAAAGGAATGACAGATCGTGAGAAGTAGAGGGCGAAGCCGCGGTTGTCGGTGACAATTTTTGGGGAGTTCGCATTCTGGATTACTTCGAAATCCTTTCTGAACGGAATTCCAAGTGTAGCTATCTGAGTATCAGCATCATCAAAGCAACGGCATACCTCCTCAATCTGACTGCGGTCGATGAATGGCTCGTCGCCCTGTATGTTGATGATAACGTCATAGTCGCCACCGATTTTCTCGATAGCCTCCTCGATGCGGTCAGTACCGCTCTTGTGGTTTGGCGAGGTCATAACCACGTTGCCTCCCCATGACTTCACATGGTCGAAGATACGCTGGTCGTCGGTTGCCACGTATGCTGTTTCGAGACATGATGTTACCTTTTCATATACACGCTGAATGACCGTCTTGCCACCAAGAATGGCGAGAGGTTTTCCCGGAAAACGGGTAGATGCGTAACGCGCTGGGATTATTCCTATGAATTTCATAATAAAATTATTTCAACCCCTTTCCCGCCCTTCTGGCACCCTTTCCCCGTGAAGGGGCAAGGGGATAGTAATAATCCATAAAAAGCGAAAAAAACTAACTTTTTCCCTTGCCCCTTCATGGGGAAAGGGTGCCCGCAGGGCAGGAAAGGGGGCTTATTGTTATTTCTTTGCAAAGATAGCAAATAAATTGCAAAAACAAATTGATGTAAATCGTTTTTCTCTAATAAATCGAAAAAATACGTCTATGTTTATTAATTTTCGGGGATTTTTTTGTAATTTTGAAGGCGAAATATCATTTAAAAGAAATAGTTTTGAAAACAAATATAATATCTATATTGCTATTGACCGTTTCACTTAATGTAGGCGCTCAGAAGATCTCGCTTGGTTCATGCTACACCCATGATAAGGGCTTGTACCAGGGTGAGATGGCGGCGGGTAAGCCTCACGGAAAGGGTAACGTGAAATTTGCCAATGGCGATACCTACGAAGGGGAATATGTAAAGGGTAAGCGCCAAGGTTTTGGCATATACCAGTTTACTGATGGTGAGAAATACGAAGGTCAATGGTTTCAGGATCAGCAGCATGGCAAGGGTACTTACTATTTCGCTAACAACAACCGTTATGAGGGTATGTGGTTCCGCGATTACCAGCAGGGACAGGGCATTATGTACTATTATAACGGTGACAAGTACGAAGGCGCATGGTTCGAGGATAAGCGACAGGGTAGGGGACGTTATACCTACGCTAACGGTGCTTTCTACGAAGGCGACTGGAATGCTGATATGAAGCAGGGCAAGGGCGTCTTCAGTTGGGGCGACGGCACTACATACGTAGGGCAATGGGTTGCCAACCAGCGCTGCGGTAAGGGCGAGTTCACATACGCTACAGGCGACTCTTACAACGGTATGTGGAAGAATGACATGCAGGATGGTAAGGGCATTTACAAGTTCCAGAACGGAGATGTATATGAGGGTGATTATGTGCAGGGCGAGCGTACCGGCGAGGGCATCTTCAAATATGCCAACGGCGACAAATACAGCGGTCATTTCTCAAATGGCGACAAGGATGGCTATGGCGCATTTATCTGGCGCAATGGTGATTCGTACGTCGGAATGTGGAAGAACGACCATCAGGAAGGCAAGGGCAAGATGACAAAGAAGTCGGGTGACATCTTTGATGGCACATTCAAGAACGGTCAGCTTGACGGTGAGATTATCATCCACTTTGCCAACGGCAATAAGTTCCGTGGCACTTTCAGTCAGGGCAAGCGAAATGGCAAGGCTATCGAGGAAGACAAGGATGGCAAGCGTTTTGAGGGCTCTTACGTGAATGATGAGCGTAACGGAGCCTTTGTGGAGAAAGACCGTAACGGAAAGGTTACTGCCCGTGGATCATACGACATGGGCATAAGAAATGAAGACAATCTTTAATCTACATAACAACTATGGTAATTGATACAATCGAGAATCTGAAGAACTATATCGGTGTTAACCCTCTGTTTGCAGATGTGGTTAAGTTTATCGAGGAAAATGACTTGGCTTCTATGGAAGACGGCAAGTATACAATCAAGGGAAATGACCTCTTTGTCAACATCACAACAGCTAAGGGTAAGACTCCTGACGAGGCTGTGATGGAGACTCATGTCAAGATGATTGATATCCAGATTCCTCTCGATGAGGAGGAAACTTACGGATATTTGCCATTGGCTGACCTTCCAAAGGCAGAATACAACGCAGAGAAGGACATTACGAAGTACCCTGACGTTCCGGGGTCAAGCTATATTACATGCCGTCCGGGTATGATGGCTATTTTCTTCCCACAGGACGGTCATGCACCTTGCATATCCTACGTTCCAGAGTTCCGCAAGGCTATCTTCAAGGTTAAGGCGTAAATAGTCCATCCCCCAAACACAAACTTATTTCTATGGTAACGAAAAAGAAAACAAGCGTTAAGGCTATTGCCCCAAAGCATATCGGTATCGTAGCTAATGACCCATGGCTTGAGCCTTACGAGGATGCTATTCGTGGACGTCATGACCATGCAGTATGTATGGAGAAAGAGCTTACCAATCAGGGTAAGATGTCTCTGTCAGACTTCGCAAACGGTCATGAATACTATGGTCTGCATCGTGATGATAAGGGCAAGTGGATATTCCGCGAGTGGGCACCTAATGCTACAGCCATATATCTTATCGGTGATTTCAACGGTTGGAAGGAAGATGCTAAGTTTGCTGCCAAGCGTGTGAAGAACACGGGTAACTGGGAACTGAAACTGCCTGCCAAGGCTTTGGCGCATGGACAGTTGTATAAGATGTCCGTACATTGGAACGGCGGTCAGGGAGAACGTATTCCTGCATGGTGTCGTCGCGTGGTACAGGATGCTGAGACAAAGATATTCTCCGCACAGGTGTGGGCTCCTGAGCAGCCTTATGTGTGGAAGAAGAAAACCTTCAAGCCTAACACCGCCCCTCTGCTCATCTACGAGGCTCATGTCGGTATGGCGCAGGACGAGGAGAAGGTCGGTACATACACCGAGTTCAAGGATAAGATACTCCCACGTGTTATAAAAGCTGGATATAATTGCCTTCAGCTGATGGCTATTCAGGAGCATCCATACTATGGCTCTTTCGGCTATCACGTAAGCAGTTTCTTCGCACCTTCAAGCCGTTTCGGTACTCCTGAGGAACTGAAGGCTCTTATTGACGAGGCTCACAAGAATGGTATTGCCGTGATTATGGATCTTGTTCAGTCTCACGCTGTAAAGAATGAGAATGAAGGTCTTGGCAACCTTTGTGGCGACCCTAACCAGTTCTTCTATCCGGGCGACAGAAGGGAGCATAACCAGTGGGATTCGCTCTGCTTCGACTATGGCAAGCATGAGGTTATCCATTTCCTGCTATCTAACTGCAAATACTGGCTTACGGAGTTCCATTTCGATGGCTTCCGCTTTGATGGAGTGACCTCTATGCTCTATTATAACCATGGTCTTGGCATTGATTTCTGTGGCTATGGCGACTACTTCAACGGAGGTCAGGATGATAACGCGATGTGCTATCTCGCTCTTTCAAATAAGCTCATCCATGAGGTGAACAAGAACGCCATAACTATTGCCGAGGAGATGTCGGGAATGCCGGGACTTGCAGCAAAGTTTGCTGATGGCGGCATGGGCTTCGACTATCGTCTGGCTATGGGCATCCCAGACTACTGGATTAAGATGATTAAGGAGAAGAGGGATGAAGACTGGGGCGTATTTGATATTTTCTGGAAACTCACCGATCGCCGTCAGGATGAAAAGACGATATCTTACGCGGAGTCGCATGATCAGGCACTTGTAGGCGACAAGACAATAGTGTTCCGTCTTATAGATTCTGATATGTACTGGCACTTCAAGAAGGGTGACGAGAATGATGTTGCCACACGCGGAATTGCCCTTCACAAGATGATACGTCTTGTTACAGCCTCTACTATCAATGGCGGCTACCTCAACTTCATGGGCAACGAATGGGGGCATCCAGAATGGATAGACTTCCCACGTGAAGGCAACGGATGGAGCTATAAGTATGCTCGCCGTCAGTGGAATCTTGTGGACAACAAGGAACTATGTTACCATTGGCTTGGCGACTTTGACCGTGAGATGATGAAGGTCATCAAGAGCGAGAAGAACTTCAACCAGACGCCAGTCATCGAGATTTGGCATAATGATGGCGATCAGGTTCTCGCGTTCTCTCGCGGAGATTTGATTTTCGTGTTCAACTTCTCTCCTTGTACATCGTTCACAGACTATGGCTTCCTCGTTCCTACGGGCGCTTATAGCGTGGTGCTCAATACTGATGCAAAGGAGTTTGGTGGTAATGGCTTTGCCGATGATTCCGTCGTTCACCTCACCAACTATGATGAGCTATACGTGAAGGATAAGAAGGAATGGCTCAAACTCTACATCCCTGCAAGGTCAGCAGTGGTGTTAAGGAAGAATTAACGGCCTCTCCCCCCGCCCTCCCCCGTAGGGAGGGAGCCGGAGTGCGAAAGGCTAAATTGATATAAAAACAAGATTGTAACAATCCCCTATTGCCGAATCGGCTCCCTCCCTACGGGGGAGGGCGGGGGGAGAGGCCTTTAGTATGGCAAAAAGTACTCAAAGTAGCACCACCACGATACGCGTGGTGTGTGCTATTATGTTTCTGATATTTGTATTTTTGTATGTGTACAACTATCTGTCTGATATGCTGGCATTAGCTCAGCATGTCTGGTCGGGAGGTGAGACACATTATAATTCTTTGATTGGTGCTGTGCTTATCACGGTTGTGCTCTATCTCATTCATGTAGGAGTTAATGCTGCCGTAAAGTTACCGCATCGAGCTTTCTCATTGTCTTTTGCTCCATCGCTGATATTGCTTGGCGTGTTGTCAAGTGCGACGTTACAGCCGGATAATTCTGTTTCTTTTGTCTTCTCTGCTGTCGTGGCATGTATATTACTTACCTTTGTAGCTGTAGCTATGAAACTATTGAGTGACTATGCGCCATGCGAGAGCAAGTTACATGGAGGAACATCGGTGGTTTCGCTTGTGGCATGGTATAACTACGGATTGCTTGCTACGCTCTTCTTCGTTACCTTCTGTATGGGAAACAATGACCGTTATCTGCATTCCGTACTTAGGATGGAGCATAAGATTATGGACGGACATTATGAGTCTGCGCTTGAAGAGGCATCAACAGATGGTAATGCCTCTATGACTATGCTTCGTGCATATGCTCTTAGCAGACAGAATGAGCTTGGTGAGCGATTGTTTGAGTATCCTGTTTCTGGTGGTTCTCATTCCTTGCTACCGTCAAAGGACGTTCATACAATGCTTATGCCTGACAGTCTTATATGGCGTAATTTAGGAGGATATCCACGTGCAGAAGTAAAGGATGTAAGACAATTCCTTCGTGTGCTTCAGAGTCAGAATATGGCACGTCCAAGCGTTGATGACTATATGCTTACCGCCTGTCTCCTTGACAAGGATCTAAGAGGTTTTGCAAGGGAGATAGTAAAGGTGTATGATTTCCGCACTCAGCAGGAGAAGGATGAGGAATTAACGGCTATAATGAAGAAACGCAAGAAACTCGCCCGTCTTATAGGCGAACAGGAGGCTGCAGACTCTATTCCTATGCCAAAGGCTGTATCTCCTTCCGGTGTTAAGATGAAATCGCCTGACGAGCTTCCAAAACACTATCGCGAGGCTCTTGTGCTATATACGCATCTCTTCTCACAACGGGAGCTGGTGTATGCCAATAGTGCTACAGAGACCGACTATAAGGAGTTCCAGAAGCTTATGCGGTCAAAGCGTAAAACCCAGGCAGAGCATGATAATGCCCTTAAAACCGCTTACTTCGGCACTTACTGGTGGTATTACTTCAAGTAACATACCAATAGATATAAAACAAAGAGTGAAGATTCTTTATTGCTAAGAATCCTCACTCTTTTCTTTTTCACTCCTGACTCAATTATGAGAGGAAACCGAGAAGCGTACCTGCTGCTACGGCTGAACCGATAACACCAGCTACGTTAGGTCCCATAGCGTGCATGAGCAGGAAGTTCTTACGGTCGTACTCAAGGCCGAGATTGTTTGAGATACGTGCAGCCATTGGAACGGCACTCACGCCAGCGTTACCGATGAGAGGGTTAATCTTGTTGTCTTTCGTCAGGAATAGATTCATAATCTTGACGAAGCATACACCACTCGCGGTTGCGATGATGAATGCACATGCGCCGATGGCGAAGATGCCGACGGTACTGAGCGTTAGGAACTCAGATGCCTGTGTTGAGCATCCCACGGTGAGACCTAGGAGGATGACAACGGCATTGTTGAGTGAATTGGTCGCTGTATCTACGAGGCGGTTTGTCTTGCCACATTCTTTCAGGAGGTTTCCGAAGAAGAGCATACCGAGAAGCGGGAGACCTGACGGTACGATGAAGGTGGTGACGATGAGTCCTAGGATAGGGAAGAGAATCTTCTCAGTCTTAGACACCTGACGAGCTGGCTTCATGCGGATGAGGCGCTCTTTCTTCGTGGTGAGGATACGCATGATGAACGGCTGGATGACAGGGACGAGTGCCATGTAAGAGTAGGCACATACGGCGATTGCACCCATGAGGTTCGGGCTTACCTTCGATGACAGGAAGATAGCCGTAGGACCATCTGCACCACCTATGATGGCAATACCAGCAGCCTGATTAGGCTCAAAGCCCATGGCAAGGGCTGCCATGTATGCTCCGAAGATACCAAACTGTGCAGCAGCACCGATGAGTATGAGCTTCGGGTTGGCTATGAGTGCGGAGAAGTCGGTCATAGCGCCTATGCCGAGGAATACGAGTGGCGGGTACCAGCCTTGTCGTACGCCTTGGTAGAAGATGTTTAGTACGGAGTTGTCCTCGTAGAGACCAATCTCGAGTCCGGCAGCACGGAACGGAATGTTACCGAGGATGATGCCGAGTCCGATTGGTACGAGCAGTAGAGGCTCGAAGTCTTTCTTGATGGCGAGCCAAAGCAGGAGGCATCCCACGAGGATCATGATGAGGTTGCCCCATGTGGCGTTGGCGAAGCCTGTGTATGTAAGGAACTCGTTGAAGTTCGATACGATGAATTCTGTAAAACTCATAAGAATACTAATAAAAAACCCACCCCCTTGCCCCTCCCGTAAAGGGAGGGGGGGTACACTTATATGCTAAAGATGAGTGGGCATAAGGTTACGATTCTTTAATGTTTATCTCTGTAATTACTCCCTCCCATTTACGGGGAGGGTTGGGGGTGGGTCTGTTTACCCAATAGTAACAAGCACTGCTCCCTCCATTACTGTGTCGCCTTTGCTGACGAGAACAGAGGTGACGGTACCGGATGTCTCAGCCTCGATGTTGTTCTGCATCTTCATGGCTTCGAGCACGATGACGGTATCGCCGATGGCAACGGCATCGCCCACCTTGACAGGAATCTCGGTGATGGTGCCAGGGAGAGGTGCAACGACCTTTGCGCCACTACCAGCCTGAACAGGTGCTGGAGCAGGTTCGGGGGCAGGAGCCGAGCCAACGACAGGTGCTGCTGCCGGTTTCTCTACCTTTACTTTCGTTATTTGCTTGCCTACAGAGATAGGCTGCTTGAGAATTACATCGAAGTCAATTCCGTTTACGTTGACCTTGGCGAGTGTTCCCTCAACCTCATTGATTTCTACATCGTAGTCAACGCCTTGTATTGTATATTGATATTTTGCCATAGTAAAATGCTAATTAAAGACCCACCCCCGTGCCCCTCCCATAAAGGGAGGGGAGTGGTTACAACTATTTATCTAAAGAGGTAGGTCATATAGTTATTATTGAATGTTTATCTCTCTAATTACTCCCCATCCTTTATGGGAGGGGCTGAGTGTGGGGCTTTTTGTCCGGCACTGGCGTACCAGCACCGAGGGAAGACCAAGAGGTTTGTCGTGGCTTGATGGTGATGATGCCACTCTCTATATCGTGTACGTCATCGGCATATTGCTTGAGAGCCATAGCGATGACGGCGATATATGTTTCCTTAGAGATACCCTTCGACTTGAGACCGTCCTGAAGGATTACATTTGTCATGTGACCAACCTCAACGATAACCTCACCAGTCTTTACTACAGGCTTGACAACAGGTTTGAGTGGGGTAGAGGTCGCCACCTTCTTAATCTTGCTCTTGTCGCGAAGTGCCCATCCGAGGATAGAGAAGAAGACATAGAGAAGGGCGAGACAGGTGAACACGATGCCCATGGAGAGTACTGTGATGCCATAGCCGTGAGGGTCGTCGCGCTTGAGCATATCGACTTTTGACTCTGTAACCATGGTGTAGTTCTCGATGTCAGGCGTCACCGTGTCAGGTGTCTTGATGGTCCATTCCTTTGAACCGTCCTTAACACGTGCATAGGAGTAGTTAGCCTTGAGAGCGGGGATTGACACAGAGTCAATAAGGTCTATGGCATTACCGTCATAGAGAGCAATCCACTGAGTGGTGCTGTCTGCCTTGACTGCAAGATGCAGACCACCCTCCGCAGGGTTACTGTTTAGGTAGAACACTACGTGCTGACGGGCAGACAGAGCTGTACGACTCTCACCGTTAGGGATGATGGTCATACGCTTCATGCGCTCGGGAGCACTCATCTTAGGATTGAGAACGGATTTGTCCGTGGTGATGTACATACCTCTTACGTTGTACGAAGAGTAAGCTGTGTTTACAAGCTCTACCCACGGATCATGTTTACCGAACTCATCCTGGATACTGGCTGTGTTATGGGTAACGACCTCATTGATTTTGATATTCTTGGCACCTTGTGCCATCAATGAAGTGCATCCCACAAGCAACATACCGAGTATGGACGCAATTTTTTTCATGATGTTTTGTGTATTGTTTAAGTAGTTTATAAATGTACTGTGTATATTGTCAATTCAGGTTTTTAGGTGTGTGATTCAGGTTGAATGATTAAAAGGCATTGTGTAATGTACAATTTATTCGCTGAAGCTCATCAAGCTACGCAAGTTCCCATGTACAATTCACAAAGTGAAACGCAAAGACGCAGAGTCGCAAAGCATACTAACGATTTGAAAGACATGATGCGAATACTTCGCGTCTTTGTGTCTTCGCGTTTGTTTCTTTTATGCTCTTAGCAGAAGAACAGTACCACAATCTGGGCTGCAAAGATGCGGAGGAACATACTCAACGGATATACTGTAGAGTAACCGATTGATGGAGCGTCCTTAGAGCATGATGCGTTGGCGTAAGCCAGTGCTGGTGGGTCGGTGTATGTACCTGCCAGCATACCCATGATTGTGAAGTAGTTGAACTTATAGCGGAGTCGTGCCAGAGTACCAATTATCAATATCGGAATGATGGTGATGAGGAAGCCTGTAAGTACATACAGCATTCCGTCACCGGCAACGACGGTATTATAGAAGTTGGCACCCGCCTTGATACCCACACTCGACAGGAACAGCACGAGTCCTATCTCTCGAAGGATAAGGTTGGCTGATGTGGTGGTATAGGTAACGAGCTTTACCTTATATCCATAGCGTCCAATGAGAATGGCAATAATCAGAGGACCGCCTGCAAGACCGAGCTTCAAAGGTACTGGCATACCAGGGAGAGCGAAAGGAATGCTACCGAAGATAAGACCTATGACGATACCAATGAAGATAGTCGCGATATTTGGATGGTCGAGACGCTTGATTGCATTACCCATGAGGGTTGCCACGCGGTTTACAGAAACCTCTTCACCTACTACCATTATGCGGTCGCCTACGAGCAATGGGAGATCTGAGGAAGCGAACATTTCCATGCCCTGACGGGTTACTCGAGTTACGTTTACGCCATAAACGCTTGAGAAGTGGAGTTGTGCAGGAGTCTTGCCATTGATAGAAGACTTTGTGATAACGATACGCTTACTTACCATCTGCTTGTTCTTCTCCTGTTCTTCAAATTCTGGAACTACGGTCTTTGTTCCTATGAAGGCAATGATAGCCTCAGCGTCGGCCTCTGCACAAACAACATAGACTTTATCGCCCATTTCGATTGTCGTGCTGCTCTTTGGGATGATGAGCTCTGTGCCGCGAAGTATGCGAGAACATACGAAATCACGCTTCAGAAAGTCGTGGATCTCAAGGATTGTGCGCCCTGCAAGATACTCATTCTGCACGATGAGGTGCATGAGATAAGGCTTTGCCGCTGCGTTTGACTCATGAGCGTTGAGTTCTTCTTCTTCTACCTCAAGCTTTACGCGACAGATGTAGCGGATCGCGATTGTCGCACCAATGATACCGACTACGCCGAGTGGGTAGGCACAGGCATATCCGTTAGCTATGTCTGGAATGTTGCCGTCTGTAAAGATTGCGTTAAGTGCCTCATTTGCAGCACCAAGACCAGGAGTGTTGGTGACAGCTCCGTACATCGTACCTACCATCATCGGCAGATTGACAGGATTTGAGGTGTCGAAGAAAATGTAATAGCATGCAAACATCACCAGTACGTTGAGGACAATGGTTGATGCTGCGAGAAGATTGAGCTTCACGCCTCCCTCACGGAAGGACTCGAAGAAGCCTGGACCTACCTGAAGACCAATCATGAATACGAACAGGATAAGACCGAAATCCTGTACGAATGTCAGAATGTTGGTTGGAGCAGTAAATCCAATGTGGCCGGCTACTATACCGGCGAAGAGAACGAATGTCACACCAAGTGAGATGCCTGCAATCTTCATCTTGCCAAGCAATACGCCAATTGCAATAACAAGTGCATAGAGCAATGCGATGTGAGCCACGCTCTCTGAATTAGTGAAAAGATTTATAATCCAATCCATTGTGTTTTGTGAAATTTTGAAAATATAACTGCAAAGTTAATAAAAATACCTTATTATAATGCACGTTTATCCATTTTTTTTCATCAAAAAACATTTTTTGCCTCATTTATTATCGTATAATAAAAAAATGTATTATATTTGCATATTGAATACTCATGTACATTAGACTAAAACAATATACTTAAACAATATACGTAAAAATTATGACTAATAACAAAGAGAAACTCTTTACCGAGTTTTCTGCGCCTACCACCCAAGAGTGGCTTGACAAGATTCAGGTTGACCTCAAGGGCGCAGACTTCCAGAAACGCTTGGTATGGAAGACAAATGAAGGCTTTAGTGTGCAGCCTTTCTACCGCCGTGAGGACGTAGAGAAATTGCAGACTCCTAATGCCATGCCTGACGAGTTCCCATTCGTTCGTGGAAACAAGAAGGACAATAATCTATGGTATGTCCGTCAGGAAATAGAGGCTTCAGATGCCAAGGCTGCAAACGCAAAGGCATTGGACGTATTAAACAAAGGTATAGACTCACTTTCCTTTAGGATTCCTGGTGATGCGGTAAGTGCTGAGTTCGTCGAGCAGTTGCTTGACGGTATTTACTGCGACGTAGTAGAGGTAAACTTCAATACCTGCAAGCGCCACTCTGTAGAGCTGGCTAAGATTCTTGTTGCATACTTCGAGAAGAAGGGCTACGACAAGGAGAAGGTTGTGGGTTCTATTGACTGGGATCCTATCGAGAAGATTGTGGTTGACGGTAAGGATGTGCAGCCAATTTTGAAGTTCGCTCCAGAACTTATCGAGGTTTTGAAGGAATATCCTAATTTCCGCTGTATCTCCGTGAACTCTGTCTCACTCAACAATTCTGGAGCCTATATCGTTCAGGAACTCGGCTATGCCCTTGCTTGGGGTAACGAGTATCTTCAGCAGTTGGTTGATGCTGGTGTTGAGCCTACTCTTGCAGCAAACAAGATTAAGTTCAACATGGGTATTTCCGAGAACTACTTTATGGAGATTGCAAAGTTCCGTGCAGCTCGTATGCTCTGGGCTCAGATTGTCAAGCAGTATGAGCCAAAATGCGACTGCGCTTGTAAGATGTGCGTGAATGCTGTTACTACATCTTATAATATGACGGTCTTTGATGCCTACGTGAATATGCTTCGCTCTCAGACAGAGACGATGTCGGCTGCTATCGCTGGAGTTCATTCTATCGTGGTTACTCCATTCGATGCTGTCTATGAGACTCCAAATGATTTCTCTGAGCGTATTGCACGTAATCAGCAGTTGCTTTTGAAGGAGGAGTGTCATTTTGATAAGGTTGTAGATCCTGCTTCTGGTTCTTACTATATCGAGGAACTCACCACTTCACTTGCTGCTGAGGGTTGGAAGATATTCCTAAAAGTTGAGGAAGAGGGAGGTTTCCTTGCTGCTGCTCTTGCCGGAACTATTCAGGATGACATCAATGCAACCAACGAGAAGCGTCACTTACACGCTGCTCAACGTCGTGAGTTCATCCTCGGTACTAACCAGTTCCCTAACTTTACCGAGAAATCAGAGGGTAAGCAGCCAATCGACGGCTGTAAGGATTCTTGCAGTCATGAGGCTGGAAGTATCAAGAATATCAATAGTACACGACTCGCAGCCGACTTTGAGAACCTCCGTCTGGCAACAGAGAAGGCAAAGAAGCAGCCTGTGGCATTCATGCTTACTATCGGTAATCTCGTTTGGCGTCAGGCTCGTGCCCAGTTCTCTTGCAACTTCCTTGCTGCTGCCGGATATAAGGTTATCGATAACCTCGGCTTTGCTACCGTAGAGGAGGGTGTAGCTGCTGCTAAAGAGGCAGGTGCTGATATCATCGTTCTCTGTTCTTCTGATGATGAGTATGCAGAATATGCTATTCCTGCATATCAGGCAACGGGTGATTCCGCTCTCTTCGTAGTAGCTGGTGCTCCTGCTTGTTCTGAGGATCTGAAGGCTGCTGGAATTGAGAACTTCATCCACGTAAAGGTAAATCAGCTTGAGACTTTGAAACTGTTCAATCAGAAACTCGGTATCAAATAAATTTACTATTTACTGATTTACTATTTACTATTTATTTACTATTGTATTAATTTACTATTTGCCATGACTAAAAAGGAACTATCTGAGAGATTGACGGTTTTTGCCGTTCGGATTGTGAAGATGGTTGATAGTATGCCAAATACAATTTCAAGCATCGCAATAGCTAAGCAGATTGTTAGATCTGGAACATCTCCTTCTGCCAATTATCGTGCAGCTTGTTTGGCAAAGTCTGATAAGGATTTTCTTAATAAGCTGAAGATGGTAGAGGAAGAGCTTGATGAAACGAATCATTGGCTTGATATTATAATGAGAACAGGGATGCTTCCTATGGGAAGAATGTCAGAACTTCATATTGAAAGTCAGGAACTTCTGAATATCATATCCAAATCAATTCTCACAATGAAGGCAAAGATTAATGCTGATGATGCGAAGAAAAATAGTAAATAAAATAGAAATAGTAAATAAATAGTACATAGTAAATAGCTAAATAGTACATTTCTTCTATATTTCTATTATGAGAAAGAATTTTAAAGACATAAATATTTCTGCTGGTATCGAGAAAAAGAACGGTGCTGATTGGCAGAAAGAGAATGGCATCAACTATAACTGGAAGACTCCAGAGCAGATTGAGGTGAAGCCTGTATATACCAAGGAGGATCTTGATGGCATGGAGCATCTTGACTTCACAGCCGGCATACCGCCATTCCTCCGTGGTCCTTATTCAATGATGTATCCTTTCCGCCCATGGACAATCCGTCAGTATGCCGGATTCTCTACGGCTGAGGAGAGTAACGCATTCTATCGTCGTAACCTTGCTGCCGGACAGAAAGGTCTGTCTGTGGCATTCGACCTCCCTACGCATCGTGGCTATGACCCTGATAATATGCGTGTTGTGGGCGATGTGGGTAAGGCTGGCGTGTCAATCTGTTCTGTGGAGAACATGAAGGTGCTCTTCGATGGAATACCATTGAATAAGATGTCTGTATCTATGACTATGAACGGTGGCGTATTGCCTATCATGGCGTTCTACATCGTTGCAGGTCTTGAGCAGGGTGCAAAACTTGAGGAGATGGCCGGTACTATCCAGAATGATATCCTCAAGGAGTTCATGGTGCGTAACACATACATCTACCCACCATCATTCTCTATGAAGATTATCGCAGACATCTTCGAATTTACATCACAGAAGATGCCTAAGTTCAATAGTATCTCAATCTCTGGCTATCACATGCAGGAGGCAGGTGCAACAGCCGACATCGAGCTTGCCTATACTCTTGCCGATGGTATGGACTATCTTCGTGCAGGTATCAACGCAGGTATCGATATTGATGCATTCGCACCTCGTCTGTCATTCTTCTGGGCTATTGGTGTGAACCACTTCATGGAGATTGCAAAGATGCGTGCCGGACGTCTGTTGTGGGCAAAGATAGTGAAGAGTTTCGGGGCAAAGAATCCGAAGTCAATGGCTCTTCGTACTCACTCTCAGACATCTGGATGGTCACTCACAGAGCAGGATCCATTCAATAATGTAGGTCGTACCTGTATTGAGGCTATGGCTGCTGTCCTCGGACATACCCAGTCGCTTCATACCAACTCCCTTGATGAGGCTATCGCTCTTCCTACCGATTTCTCTGCTCGTATTGCCCGTAATACCCAGATCTACATCCAGAACGAGACAAAGGTATGTAAGGAAATCGACCCTTGGGCAGGTTCCTACTATGTAGAGACTCTCACCAACGAACTTGTTCACAAGGCTTGGGAGCATATTCAGGAGATTGAGAAGCTTGGCGGTATGGCTAAGGCTATCGAGACAGGTGTGCCTAAGATGCGTATCGAGGAGGCTGCTGCTCGTACTCAGGCTCGTATCGACTCTGGCGTTCAGACAATCGTTGGAACTAACAAGTACCGTCTTGCGCACGAGGATCCTATTGATATCCTCGAGGTTGACAATACCGCTGTTCGTCTTCAGCAGGAGGCAGCCCTCAAGAAACTGAAGGCTGAGCGTGATGAGGAGGCATGTCAGAAGGCACTTGCAGCCATCACAGCTTGCGTACAGGAGTTTGCTGATGGTAAGAAGTCGGAGAACAACCTCCTTGCTCTTGCTGTTGAGGCAGCAAAGGTTCGTTGTACATTGGGTGAGATATCTGACGCCTGCGAGAAGGTCGTAGGTCGTTATAAGGCAGTAATCAGAACAATTTCAGGCGTGTATAGTTCAGAATCAAAGAATGACAGCGACTTCGAGAAGGCTTGTGAGCTTACTGAGAAGTTTGCGAAGTTGGAAGGTCGTCGTCCACGTATCTTCATAGCTAAGATGGGACAGGACGGTCATGACCGTGGTGCTAAGGTTGTTGCAACAGGCTATGCCGATTGCGGTTTCGACGTTGATATGGGACCTCTGTTCCAGACTCCGGAGGAGGCTGCTCGTGAGGCTGTAGAGAACGATGTGCATATTGTTGGTGTAAGCTCGCTTGCTGCTGGTCACAAGACTCTCGTTCCTGCTCTTATCGAGGAACTCAAGAAGATGGGACGTGACGATATCATGGTAATCGCAGGTGGCGTTATTCCTGCACAGGACTATGACTTCCTCTACAAGGCTGGCGTTGCCGCTATCTTCGGTCCTGGTACCTCAGTAGCCAAGGCTGCTGTAGAGATGATGAAGATCCTATTGGATGAATAGCCCCCCATCCCCCCAAGGGGGAGAGTTTTTATATAGTAATGCCGCTCAAAGGTTCCAAGTCGGAATGCTTTGAGCGGCATTTTATTTTGTGTATATTAACGTGAATTCTTAACAAGCTAAAGCAAGTCGTCTTTCTCATGTTATATTTGAGATTGCCTGGAAGGCAACACTATTAGTAACCCCGTACATACGAGTGAAACGAGGATGTGCGGGGATTAAACCCATAATCCTTATACTGCCTGGAGGGCAGTACATCGCGAAAGGTTAAATCAGGTACAGCCTTCCAGGCTGGTAATTATAGTGTCCGTTTTCTATCCGAGGGCATCCTCTCCTTCGTCGAGTATGCGCCTCGGTTACTCATAGTATAGCCTTCCAGGCTACTTGTGATATATAACTATTTCAGAATACTTATATCTCAAATCAGTCTATGTGTCTAATGAATGATATGGAAAAAATGTAACTTTTAGATTGCATTTTTAAGCATAGAATATGTTTTTTACTATATCGGTTGCAGATTTTGGACTTTTTCTTCTTTGTTTTCAAAGGAATTTAGTACTTTTACACCGTCTAATGCTGAAACATAGTCTATATTAGACACGACATAATGAAAAAGCGTCATCGATGCTTTGTCTATTGGTTGATTGAAACCTGAGAAATTTCAAATTGATAGTCAAGGACAATGTCAGAAGTGACTGCTACTGGTATGCAAAGAAACGTACTGGGGTGTGCGTAGAGGGTATATTATACTCTCTGCACACTTTTGGGATACGTAGTACATACTTACGTAGGCAGACACTCTACTCGTTCACTATCAAGGGCAATCTCAGGGCCTCAATTAACGGACGGGTTGAAGTGGAAGCCTGCGTTTTTTCGTTATGTAGTGAAATTAACCTAATAACTAATGCCTAACAGGGCTTCTACGGGCACAAATTGAAAAAACACTATACTTATGAAGAAATTTGTTATGAGTCTAGCGCTTCTCGCAATAAGCGGATTGTCTTTTGCACAGAAACAAGTGACGATAAAGGGCGGTACCATCGTCCCTGTAGAGGCTGTCAAGAATGTGCGAGCTACAGAAGTCCGAGTGGGACAGAACGTAGATTTCCAAGTTGTGCGAGATGTTATTGTTGATGGAATTATTGCTATCCCTACTGGTACGATAGTAAAGGGTAGCGTGTACGAGGCTAAACGGTCAACAGCTTTTGGCACAAAAGGCCGTCTTGGTATCAGGTTGAAATACCTGAACCTGCCGTCGGGCGATGTTGTTAATTTCGCATCTTCGGATGTATATATTCAGGGCAAGAATAGAACCGCACTATCTATCATTGTATTCTGCTGTACTTATCTGCCATTCCCGTGTGGTTCAAGAGCAGAACTTAAGACTGGCGTTGAATATGATGCTACTGTGGCAAACAATACGACGGTGACAGTACAATAGCATATCATCTGTTACTGCAGTAATCTATAAGAAGATTTGTTTATTCTTAATAATAGGGGAGGCAATCATTTCATAGATGCAAATATTATACTTGATAGTTGCCTCCCAAGTAACTCTTATGTTGCTCTTATTTTTCGCCTATTCTAAGGAACGGACTTACAACGGATTTGTAACGGAGGTGGAACGGTATTAGAGTAGAGGCAAGAAAAAGGTGTGAATGAAAAAAATAAAAAGTTTTTAGAGCGAGTATTACACCTTTTGATATTGTGTGCAATATTTTTATTGATTATCAGAGCGTTAGATGTGGTGTAATACCCTTGAAAGTATTACACCAATTTTTATGATTTGATGTAATACTGGTGTAATACTTTTGGGAGTATTACACCAGAGTAAACGGGTTGATATACAATGGTTTAATGTGCATAAATCTGCAAAGTATAATACTCGGCTTTGAAAACTTTTTTGAAAAATAGTATTACACCAACTATTACACCCATTAAATACAGCAGCAATCTGTTTATGGGGAAAGCTTTTAGAAAGTAAATTAGAAGTAAATTAACGTGAGTTCGACGAATTTATTCAGTCGTATATTGTTGACTATCATGTGGTTGAAAGAGCTCTGAAGGAGCGATACCTAATAGGGCAGTCCGTTAGGGCTGTCATATTTGTCGATATAGGGGGTATGAGGTCTGAAGGACCGACACCTAAAGTCTTCAGGTGTCGCACTTACAGCGCTCCTTTAATCACGCATCTATAGAATAACAGCCCTTACGGACAGCCCTATTAGGTGTCGGGCTTTCAGCCCTTGCAGTCTTGAATTCGTCGAACTCACGTTAAATTATATCCATTATTGTTGGGAATATCTTGTGGCAGATGCCACTTCCTAATTTACTGATTACAATTTACTGAGAATTTACTTTCCTCAAAATCAGAAAAGTTACTTCTTCTTTTTCTTCTCTGGAGCTATGAGCGACTCAAGTGGGAGGTAGTCAGGACGGACATTTGGAGCAATCTCCTTGAGCTTTGCCAAGACTTTTTCCATAACTACGGTTGCAAGGATGACCTTACCTTCCTTGTCAATGATGTATGTGGTAGGAATCCACCCGATGTGATAGTCTCTCTTCACGCGAGAATTACGCATTGGGACATCGCTGAGATAGTTTTGCCAAACGAGGGCACTATCCTTGATACACTTCTTCCATGCGCTTTTCTCGTTATCGAAAGAATATCCGATAATCTCGATACTGTCCGTATCTGCGTAGGTGCGGTTGATGCTTCTGAGATATTTCAACTCCTTGCGACAGTCGCCACACCAAGAAGCCCAGAAGTCAAGTACGATATACTTGCCTTTGTTCTCTTCAAGGAGATTCATCTTTGCACCATCCTTGTTGATGATAATCTCTGGAGCGACAGTTCCCGGCTTTAGGAAGTCAATACCATATTTCTCATCAAGATCCTGTGCATGAACAGAAATGAAAGAGAATATCAATGATGCGCACAATGTTAAGAATTTTGTCATAGTAATATTAGTTTGGAATGTAAATTAGATAGTTTCCGCTTGCGCGGAGGTTTTTGGGAAAGTAAATTATCAGTAAATGATAATCAGTAAATTACGGAGCGGCATCCGCCGCAGGAAATTTCTAAACAGTAAATTACAGAATTTAATTTACTGATATAATTTACTCGTAATTTACTTTCCAAAATAAAGATCGCGTAAGCGAATTTTCTGTCTGCCTATTAAATTCCGAGCTTCTTACGAATCTTGGCAGGGATGGCATTCTTGTTTACCATGAAGTCCATTGTCTTTGCAACGATGAAGTTCTTAGACATATACCAGATGCCCTTGTAGTCACCAGTCTCGCCCCATGAGTTCTTTACCATATAGTACTCACGGCCATTCTGGTCCTTTGCTATACCATAGATAAGCATACCGTGGTCGTCTGTGAGAGTCCAGTTGTCGTACTCTTCCTGACGCTTCTCCTGAGTAGGAGTCTCTTCCTTCACGTTTACACCAAGTTCCTTGAGCTTGTTCTTCTTCTCAGAAGCTGAGAGCTTGAGCCACTTAGCCATATCAGAACCGGCGAGGTCAGTTGACTTTGTGTCGATGAGAAGAGCAAGACCGTCACGTGTGAAACCATCCTCAGAAACGTCGCCGCCCCATGCGACTGTATATCCCTGACGAACAGCATTCTCGATTACCTCTGCCATCTCGTCAATAGGAAGGTTCCAAGAGCCTGGCTGACGCCAGTTGTCCTGTACCTCTACTGGGAATGATGTGTAGAAAGGATGATGTGTGTATGATGTTATTGATACATAGTCGTTCCAGTCAAGTCCGAGACTTGCAGCAAAGGTCTTGGGGGTGTATTGCTTGCCCTCGTACTTGAAGTTCTCTGGGCACTTGCCGAGATAAGCATCGAGGATGCCTTGAAGACCGTTCTTCCATGCAGGATTGAGCTTCTTAACGTCTTTTGTGGCAACAGCCTTAACGTATGGCTCCATAACGGCAAAGAGCTGATTGAAGTTGTTCAATGTGTCGCCATAGAGAGAGCCTGGGGCTGGCATAGCCTCTTCTGGACAGATGCCATAGTTCTGGAGGACGTAGAGCACATCGTATGCAGAACCACCCTGAGAGAACTGGGCATCACCATGCATACGTACCTTGAGGATGGCACGATCCATATAGTTCTTATTGCATACGAACATCTCGCAGAGGTCATAGGTCTTCTTCGTCTTCTTCAGGATCTCAGCCTCGAAGTAGGAGAGGGTAGAGTAGTTCCAGCAGGTGCCAGAGCGAGCCTGATTCTTGATGCTTGTGATTGGATTTTCTATGATTGTTGTAAATACCGGTTTGTTAGGATTCACAGAATCCTTCTTTTCATCCTCTGCATTAGCAGCAAGAGAAAGGGTTGCCATAGCGGCTAGAAATAAAATCTTCTTCATATCTTTTTTTGAAATTAAATGTTGTTCTTTTTAAAAGGCTTCCGCTTGCGCGGAGGGGGGGAAGTAAATTGGGAGAAAATTAAATCAGTAAATTAAAACCAGTAAATTTTTATTTTTGAGATTTATTCCTCAATATAATCTTTGAAATTATCCTCTGTAAGGAGAATGAAATCATCTACGTCTTCCAAATACCAATAGCGCTCTGCATAGAGATGCTTTCCGTAGAAATTTATAAGTAATCCTCTGTTGGTATGAGTTAGTCTCATGTAGTTGAACAGCTGCGCCCTATGTTCTGGAAGAATCTTACTGACAGCTTTTAGTTCAATGATTATACCATTGTAGTAGAAATCGGCTACATAATGCTTCTTGAGTTTGGTTCCTCTATAGAAACAATCAATAGATTTCTCTCGCTCAGGAATCATATCCCGATTTCTCATTTCAATGTCTAAGGATTCTTGGTAGATTGCCTCCTCAAGTCCACGACCTAAGACTTCGTGTACTTTCATTGCTGCTCCTACCACATTATACATTTCCATGTATTCATCCTTAGTCATAGAAATTTAATGTCTTAATTTATTGTTTGTAATTTACTGATTTAATTTGTTTTTAATTTACTTTCCCAATAGAATAAAACCTGTTTTATTCCTTGTTTCTTTCCATATACTCCTCCACATCCTTGGTGTGGTATGGAATACGCTTTTCTCCGAGGAAACGACAACCGTCTTTGGTTATGAGAAGGTCGTCCTCGATGCGGATGCCACCAAAGTCCTTATAGGTTTCCAGAAGGTCGTAGTTGATAAACTCCTTACAATGGCCTTTAGAACGCCAATCGTCAATAAGGGCTGGGATGAAGTAAATTCCCGGTTCATCGGTTACGACAAAGCCTTCTTCCAGTCGTCTGCCCATACGGAGACAGTTTGTACCAAACTGTTCGAGATTAGGACGTGTCTCTTCGTCAAAGCCTACGTAGATTTGCCCAAGACCTTCCATATCGTGAACATCCATACCCATCATGTGACCAAGACCATGAGGAAGGAACATAGCATGAGCTCCGGCTGCTACAGCTTCATCTGTATCGCCCTTCATAAGACCGACTTCCTTCAGACGTTCTGTCATCAATCTGCAGACGGCAAGATGCACGTCAAAATACTTAACTCCCGGTTTAGCAACGCTCAAGGCAAGGTCGTGACATTCATCTACAATATCATAAATCTCCTTCTGACGCTGGGTATATTTGCCATTTACAGGCATCGTGCGGGTATTGTCTGAACAATAATGATCCATTGTCTCACCACCACAGTCGCAAAGCACCAGACGGCCATCCTCAAGTTTGTTCAGCGAAGGATTACCATGCATTATCTCGCCATGCTGAGAGAAAATTGTTGAAAAGCTGACGTGTGAGCCAAGAGAACGAGCCACACCATCAATCTGACCGGCAATGAATTTCTCGGTTCTTCCCGGACGAATCATACGCATGGCCTTGGTGTGCATCTCATAGCCTATTACGGCAGCACGCTCAAGTTCCTCGATTTCCTCGGCAGTCTTTTTAGAGCGCATCTTCACTACGGCCTTGATCAATTCAAGTGAAGCTGCCTCTTTCTGCTTGTAAGGATGAATGCCGAGCAGATCCATAATCTGGATCTGGTTATCATGACGATAAGGAGGCAGGAAATGAATCTTGCGATTAGTACGCTTTGCTTCGGAAATGATATCCTCAATCTTCTTCCAAGGAGCAGAATTGCTAACGCCAACCTCAGAGGCAAGGTCGGAGATGGTAGGTACAGAACCATACCACACGATATCCTCAACATCCACGTCATCGCCAAGAAGCCATTCCTGACCGTTGTCGCAATCTATGACGCCAATCAGTCCTATCTCTTTCTGACCGAAATAATAGAGGAATGATGAATCCTGACGGAAAGGATAATAGCCGTTTGACGGATAGTTGCAAGGGGATTCGTTGTTACCGAAAAGTACGATGATTCCGTTGCCGACAAGTTCGCGCAGAACAGCCCGACGTTTTATGTAAGTTTCTTTGCTAAACATCTTTTTCTTTATATCTCTTTACCTTTTTAATCTTTTTTGAATAGTTTATGTGCAAAGGTACTATAAATAAATGATATATCCTAATATATCAACGAAAAAACATTCATTTGAACTTTATTTTTGAAAGAAAGCCACATTTTCTCGTCGATTATGCTTTTTTCTCGCAAAAAAGCATTACCTTTGTCCGAAATTATGCTCTTCGGAAAAATTCCCAAGTAGCTTAATTCGATACAAATAACCAGTTGAGACACAGTGATATTTACAATATTGCTGTGTGATTCGTTGTATATTAAATATAATCATTATAAAAAAACAAAACAATGAGAGATTACAAAGACCTAAAGATTGCAGTAGCCGGAACTGGCTACGTGGGACTTAGTATTGCGACGCTTCTTTCACAGAAGCATCAAGTTGTGGCTGTTGACGTAATACCTGAGAAGGTAGAGAAAATCAATAAGCGTATCTCGCCTATTCAGGACGAGTATATCGAGAAGTATTTCGCAGAGAAGGAACTTAACCTTACTGCCACTCTCGATGGTAAGAGTGCCTATGCAGATGCAGATTTCGTTGTAATTGCTGCACCTACTAACTATGACCCTGTTAAGAACTTCTTCGACACACATCATATTGAGGATGTTATCGACCTCGTGCTTAGCGTCAATCCTGATGCTATAATGGTCATTAAGTCAACAATTCCTGTTGGCTACACCCGTTCACTTTATGTGAAGTACGCCCTCAAGTTCCTTACAGATCCTGCTCTCAAGGGCAAGCATTTCAACCTGCTTTTCTCTCCAGAGTTCCTTCGTGAGAGTAAGGCTCTTTATGATAACCTTTACCCATCACGTATCATCGTGGGCTTCCCAAAGCCATTGCCAACAGGTGCTGATAAGACATGGGATGAGGAGAATGCTGCTATTCAGGCAATAGGCAATCCTGAGGCTGAGGAGTTTGCTATGACCTTCGCATCACTTCTTCAGGAAGGTGCTATCAAGGAAGATATTGATACTATCCTCATGGGCATGAAGGAGGCTGAGGCTGTTAAGCTCTTTGCCAATACATATCTTGCTCTCCGTGTGTCATACTTTAACGAACTTGATACATACGCAGAGGTCAAGGGACTTGATTCTCAGGCTATTATCCAGGGTATCGGACTTGACCCACGCATCGGCACACACTATAATAACCCATCATTCGGATATGGTGGCTACTGTCTGCCAAAGGATACAAAGCAGCTCCTTGCCAACTATCAGGACGTTCCTCAGAACATGATGACCGCTATTGTTGAGTCAAACCGCACTCGTAAGGACTATATCGCAGATGCTGTATTGAAGAAGGCTGGTTATTATAGCGAGAATGGCCAATGGGATGCAAGCAAGGAGAAGGAATGTACTATCGGAGTATATCGCTTGACGATGAAGTCTAATTCTGATAACTTCCGCCAGTCTGCTATCCAGGGTATTATGAAGCGTATCAAGGCTAAGGGCGCTAATGTTATCATCTATGAGCCTACACTTGAGGATGGCAGCACATTCTTCGGCTCTGTAGTCGTTAATGATTTGGCTAAGTTCAAGGCAGAATCAAAGGCAATTATTGCCAACCGTTATGACTCAATCCTTGATGACGTGCTCGACAAGGTATATACTCGTGATATCTTTAAGCGTGACTAAATATTCTCCACTCTGTCGCCTATCATTATAGTGCGACAGAGTGGGGAAATCTATTGACTAAGAGAAAGACTTTCCATACAAGAATATGAGGGATTTGCTGATCATCATATTATCATCACTCGTCGCTTTGTTCTCAGTATCACAAGTGCATTCCAAGATACTGAGAATTGCCAAGGCACGTAATCTAACCGACAATCCGGGAGAAAGGAAACTGCAACGACATCCTGTTCCTATGCTTGGAGGAATTGCGGTATTCATGGGCGTAATCTGTGGGCTTGGAATGGCATGTACTATGGCCGACCTTACCCTTATCTTCCCGATTGTGATGATGATGGCTACAATGTTATATATTGGAGCTCTTGATGATCTTACTGGACTTTCGCCTGTGTTCCGTATTGTAATGGAGATATTCGCCGTACTTGTGCTTATTTATGGTAGTGGAATGTGTATTGATAACTTCAATGGTCTATGGGGAATATATCAGATTCCATGGACCATTGCAGTACCACTAACGGTATTTGCGGGAGTCGGTATTATCAATTCTATCAATATGATTGATGGAATTAATGGTCTGTCCTCTGGTCTTTGCATAGCTTGTAGCCTTTATTTTGGTGCGAACTATTTTCACCTTGGCGATATTCCAAATTCTGTTGTTGCCTTTACTATGGCGTTTTCTTTGATGCCATTCCTTGTGCATAATGTTTTTGGCTTGAAGTCACGAATGTTCATAGGAGATGCAGGTACTATGATGATGGGTATTCTCCTGACATGGTTTGTAATTCGCTATCTCTCATTCTATGGTATTGAGAGAGGACTTCCTGGTGGTCTTTGTCCTATAGCCAACTCTCTCAGTATTCTGAGCGTACCAGTTTTCGACACCCTCCGAGTAATGGTAATGAGAATGATACGAGGCAAAAGTCCGTTCTCACCTGACAGGACACACCTTCATCATGCATTCGTGGATTGCGGTTTTAGCCATGTCTTTACGGCTGTAAGCGAAATCCTAATCAGTATGGTAGTGTTCTTAACCAGTAATATAGCCTATTGGCTTGATTTCTCCTCCGAGATACAGTTGTATCTTGTCATTATTGCAGGTGCAATCTTTGTATGGGGCACATACTTTATCCTAATGCGAATAAGGGTAAAACGAGGTTTCAAGTTTTTTGCCCTTCGTACCCACTTTGAGCATAAAGGCTGGTGGCTTGTCTATCAGAACTGGTTGGACGGAAAGAAAGACTGAATCCTATGTACCTTCGCTCTTCCTCCGTTGTAAGTCCGTACCAAACTCGATGAAAGTCCCATTTTTACTAGGAAAAAGCGGAGGTTCATCGAGTTTGGTTAGGAGTCACATAAGAATCACATAAGAGGCATTATGAAGATGAAAATCCCATTTCTCTCTTTAAAGGACGTAACAGCACTTCATGGTGAGGAAATTCGTGAAGCTGTTGCCAGAGTCGTTGATTCTGGCTGGTATCTTCAAGGTGCTGAAAACGAGAGATTCGAGAAGCATTACTCTGAATTTATCGGTACAAAATATGCAATAGGATGTGCCAACGGCTTGGATGCTTTGATATGGATTTTCAGGGCCTATATTGAAATGGGGGTAATGAAGGTTGGTGATGAGGTCATAGTTCCTGCCAATACCTATATTGCAACTATCTTGGCAATAACGGAAAATGGACTTATCCCTGTTCTTGTTGAGCCAAATCCAAACACTCTTGAGATAGATGATGCAAAGATAGAGGCTGCTATAACATCTAAGACAAAGGCAATTACTATCGTTCATCTATATGGTCGAATTGCCTATACCGACAAGATTGGGGAACTTTGCAAGAAGTATAACCTGAAGCTCATAGAGGATTGTGCCCAGAGTCATGGATGTAAGTCGGCTGACGGTCGTGTGACGGGAAGTATTGGTGATGCTGCAGGCCATTCTTTCTATCCTGGAAAGAACCTTGGAGCACTTGGAGATGGAGGTGCTGTAACGACAAATGATTCGGAACTGGCATCTGCTGTTCGTGCTCTTGCAAATTATGGTTCACAGAAGAAATATGTCTTCAAATATGCAGGTCGCAATAGTCGTCTTGATGAGATTCAGGCTGCCGTTCTTGATGTGAAGTTGAAATATCTCATGGAGGATAATGCACATCGTAGGGAGGTTGCGCATTACTATTATGAGCATATTAAGCATCCTTTAATTTCCCTTCCAGATCTTCTTCCTGACGAGCAGAACGTATATCATCTTTTCCCTATAATTGTCAAAGGAAAGGAGAATCGTGATAGACTTCATGATTACCTTGCAGAAAATGGAATGGGGACTGTTTGTCATTATCCGATAGCTCCACACAAGCAGGAATGTTATGTAAACGAGCCTTGGAACATTCCACAACTATCATTACCTATCACAGAACGCTTGGCAGATGAAGAACTCTCTTTGCCGATAGGTCCTGCAATTAAAATGGAGGAGGTTGCAGAAGTAGTAGAACTAATCAATAAGTTTTAGGAATACCGTATTTCTAAAACAAAAAGAAGTCATGTCCACAGTAAACAGAGTAGTAAAGAATACTTTATTTCTTTATGCACGTATGGGAACATCAATTGTTGTTTCCGTATTGACTACTCGTATTCTGTTACATGCTTTGGGCGCATCTGACTATGGACTCTATAATGTGGTGGCAGGCGCATTGGCTATGTTGGGATTCCTTAGTGCTTCCATGAGTTCTGCCTCCTTGCGTTATATGAGCTATGCAGAAGGAAAAGGAGACATTACAGCCATACAGACAATCTTTAATTCCTCAGTTCGTCTGCATCGTTTATTGGCTTTATTGGTTTGTGGGCTGTATGTCGTAGCCGGTTTCTTTTTGTTTAATGGTATTCTTAATATCCCGAGCGGTAGGGAAACAACAGCCTTGATAGTTTATGGCTGTTTGATATTCAGTACTGTTTTTTCAATTACTATAACGCCTTATGATGCTGTATTGAATGCCCATGAGAACATGTTTTTTTATTCACTTGTCGGAATAATAGATGTGTTCTTGAAACTGGCAATCGCGATATTAATATCATATTCCGACTATGACAGATTGCTCTTTTATGGAGTATTGATGGCTGGAGAATCATGGTTGTTGCGATTTATTACTAAATATTACTGCGATAGGACTTATTCTGTATGTAAGGCATTAAGTTCAAAGGAACATGATAATGGAATTTTGAAGAAAATGGCATCTTTTGCCGGCTGGAATATGCTGAATATTTGTGCTGGAATGATTTCACTTTATGGCATGAATATTGCGATAAACCATTTCTTTGGAACTCTTTTGAATGCAGCTTTAGGAATCGCCACGCAATTACAAGGAGTTTTGATGGGAGTTTCTGGTAATATGTCCAAGGCTTTGACACCTGTTCTTGTCAAGAAAGAAGGGGCGAGTCAAAGGCAACAGATGCTTGAGATTTCATACGCAGGCTGTAAATTCTCATTTCTATTATTCTCATTCTTTGCTCTTCCTATATTGTTCTCTATGCCTGTCGTCTTGCAGTTGTGGCTGAAGAATGTTCCTGAGTGGACAGTATTATTCTGTATTTTATTGTTCGTTTCTTCACTTATTGAGCAATTATATTATTTCATTTATCATGCAATTCAGGCAGAAGGAAATATCAAGTGGTTTAATATATGTAGTTCGATAGCAAGCATTATTCCAATAATATTGACATGTGTTGAATTTCAATTTGACTTTCAGCCATATTGGGCAATTATTAATTGGATAATCTTCCGTATTGTAATGTGTGGAGTGATACATCTGTATTTTGCACATCGTCTTATCTGTTTCTCGGTTATCAGATGGGGTAGATACGTATTAATCCCATGTGCGGCATCTTTAGTTTGTCTGTCATGTGTTTATTGGACAATCAGACCGCAATTATATAATGGACTATTGTTACAGTTGTCATTAATCATGGCAATGTTTGTCATAAGTCTGCCTGTATATTGGTATGTTGCACTTTCTCGTGAAGACCGGAATGTGTTTGCTTCCATACTAAGAAATATAAAAAGACCTATCCGCTAATATCATGAAGGCAAAAGATGTCATAATACGAGTTATCCGTAAACTTTATCGGATAATCACGAGACGGAAATTCTATGCTCCAGAATGTGATTGTGACAGGCAATCGTCTAACGATAAGATATATGAATTGCTTGCTTCAGGTAAGCCTTGTATGATTGCGAGGTTTGGAACTGTTGAGATAAATTGTGTTACTAATTACCTCTGCATACATTCTGATAAGTCATATTGGGGAAGGATTAAGGATTTTATAACGGATAATACCCATACCCCTTGGTGGTATGACAAGATATTTTATCATCTCCGTAATAATGCAGGCGTGATAGACGCCAATCAGGAGGTAGCAGAACGTTTTTCCGAGCGATACCTTAAAGATACTCCAGAAATAGATTTGCTCGCTTGCCATCAGTACTACGAGAAGTTCATGCCTTTGCGTGATGACGTCCAGAGAGTACAGTTGGAGATGTTATATCCTTTCTTTGTTGAAAGACCTTGGACTCGCATTCTCAAGGGAAAGAAGGTACTTGTTGTTCATCCTTTTGTAGATACGATAAAGTCACAATATCAGAAACGTGAACTGTTGTTCTCTAATCCTGATATCCTTCCAGAATTTGAGTTAAAGACGCTAAAGGCTGTTCAGACTATTGCAGGAACCAAGTCTGAGTTTGCAAGTTGGTTTGATGCCTTGAAGTATATGGAGGATGAGATTGATAAGATTGATTTTGATATTGCGATTATAGGATGTGGAGCTTATGGATTGCCACTTGCTGCTCATGTAAAGAGAATTGGCAAACAGGCGGTTCATATAGCTGGAGGCACACAATTGTTATTTGGGATATTAGGTAAGCGTTGGACTGAACAGTATCAAGGATTCTGGCACTATCGTCCTGGTATTGATATCAGTCTGGACTATCGTCCTTTGTTTAATGAATATTGGGTTTCTCCAAGTCAAAATGAGAAGCCTAAGTACTCTGAAAAAGTAGAAGGTAGTTGCTATTGGTAGTTTTGTAAATGGTAAATATTGAATTTCTATATAGTTTTCTTTTATGTATGGGTTTTGCAATAGCCAATTTCTTTAAGTTGGGTATGCGAAATAAAACATACATTCTCCCGTCAACATTCTTTGCTTTGATGTGGGGATTGACTTCTTTAGGAGGATTATTGTATTCGAATCTCTTGATTGGTGAGACTGATTATTATGTAACTGCGGAATATCTTCAGGAAATAGGTTCTTACCAGTTTACGATATTAATAGTTGTCTTTTCCGCATTCCTTTTAGCTCGTTTTAAGCGAAGAAAACTTGCACTTGAGGTAACTGCGGAGTTTGGTACTGCAGATATAGTTGTAATCAGACGTAAGATGCGATGGATTCTATATCTGTTTTTTGCCATAGGAATGTATCGACTGATTTCTGTTTGCTCGGTAACAGGTTTGGATTATTCTGCAATGAGATCATATTATATCGAAACTCGTTCACATTTTAACGAATTTGAATCAAATCTGCTCCGTATTGGCGCTTATCTGTCCCCGTTTGCTATGTTCTATATTTGTATTTTGGGTATGGAAACGGCATTACGAGGCATCCGCTTGAAAAAGTTTATCAGAGAGTTCCTTCTGTTTATACCATTCCAGATGTCGTTAGGTGGACGATTGTTCATTCTTGCTTTCTTTGCTCCTTTTATCTTTTCCTACCTTCTGACATATTCTATAGCAGTTATAAAGAATAAGGAGAAAAAGATAGACAAGAAGTTCTTGCTTGTCCTTGCTTCGCCATTCATAATGCTTATTGTTGTCCAGATTTTAAAGATGAATGAAGCTGTAAATCTGAAGACAATAGAGGCTTATTCAACTGAGATTTTTTATACTTCCACTTCTTATATACACATGAATGAGCTATGGGAAAGCTTGCCATATGAATATTCATTAGGATATGGTCTCAATTGTTTAGGTATTGGCTCCTCTGTGTATAACCATATTAAATCTGTATGGGATATTGAGCATAACCCAGCATCTGTGTGTGTGCCTTCTATGATACCACAGGCATTCCTTGATTTCGGAAAGATTGGAAGTCTTGTTTTCTTCTTTATCGTTTTCTATATTATAGAGGACAGGGCTATGGTATGTATGAAAAAACTTACGACAAAGAACATGCTAGTAATCATTCTGCTTTGTCAGATTACATATCAAACTGTAAGTTCAAGTGTTTTTGACGGTTTGCGAACATTTATTGTAGGATATATTGCCTTGATACTGTTTGTACAGATGACTCAGTTGAAAGCCGTCAAGAATCCAGATTATTTTTAATTCTCAGGGGATAATAATATAATTTTTGCTGATAATGTTCAATTCTATATTCTTGCATAACATTATAAAGATTATATATGTTAATTTCCATTTCTTGCCATTTAAACAGGCAATAAAGTTTCCGATAGACGTTTATGGTAAACTGCGTATTGTAGGTAATAGTGGCAAACTATGTATAAATGGAACTATTAGACCTGGAATGATAAAACTTGGGTCACAAGGACGTGATATGTTTCCTCTTGATCCTGTTATTCTTGATGTCAGAGGGACTCTTTGTTTCGAAGGTACTTTTTATATAGGTTGTGGAAGTACAATAAGGGTTGAGCCTGGAGCAAAGATGTCAATAGGTACAAAGTCTAGATTCGGCGCTCAGTCGATTTTGTTCTGTGAGGACAATATAAAGATCGGTTCACAGGTCGGAGGTTCATGGAGGTGCCAGTTGATGGATACCGACAGACATGAAATCATGGACGTGAATACCGGAACTGTATATCCTTCGCACAAGCCAATAGTGATAGGCAACAATGTATGGATCGGGAATAATGTTTGCATTAACAAAGGAACTGTAATCCCAGATAACACAATCATAGCCTCCAATTCCTTCTGTAATAAGAATTATTCAGAAGTGGCACCATTTTCTGTTCTTGGAGGTATTCCGGCTAAAGTCGTATCATCAGGCAAACAAAGAGTATGGTGACATTAGCAGTCCTTATAACCTGTCATAATCGTAAAGACACTACTTTGTCGTGTCTTGGCAGGTTGTTCTCTATAAGGACGGATATTGATGTCTATTGTGTTGATGACAATTCAACTGATGGAACTGCTGAGGCTATTCGTGAAGAATTTCCTCAGGTGAATCTCATTCATGGAGATGGCAATCTCTTTTGGTCAAGGGGAATGAGAACCGCATGGATAGAAGCGGCAAAAAACAAGAAGTACGACTTCTATTTATGGCTTAATGATGACCTTCTTCTTTATGACGATTGTTTCGATGAGATGCTTGAATGTAGTAGAGTCATGGAGCATAAGGCCATAATAGCCGGTTTGATACAGGAAACAACAACCAAGCAAGTTATATATGGTGGTTATGATAAATCCAAGCATCTTATACCTGCCAATGGCGAGTTGAATGAGATTTTTCGTTTGAATGGCAACTTCGTTCTTGTGCCAAAGTCTGTATTTGAGAAGAATGGTTTCTTTGATCCTGTATATCATCATGATTTGGGTGATGTAGCCTATGGGCATGAGGCTCACAAGAACGGCTTTCATGTCTGTACAACGAGGAAGTATATAGGATGTACGGATGCTGCATTACAAAGTAAGAATGTAAGAATACGCCTTAATGGAGTGTCGGTAGTAAAAAGATTCAAGAAACTTTATTCTCCTTTGGGAAGTAATCCGTTTGTTACATTCCATTTCCTGAGTAAGTATGAAGGCTGTCTTAAGGCGGTAGTTTTTTTTGTATATGTTCATGCAATAAACCTATTGCCTGACTGTATTTGGTCAAGAATCTCCCGATCATGAAAATCCTCTCATTCGTATCTTCTTTGGACATGTCTTCTGGAGGTCCTTCCCGAAGTGTTCCCATGCTTGTCAAGGGACTTGCAGAACTTGGAGTGGATATAACTCTGATGACTATCCGTTCAGAGAACATGAATATCCATTCGCTTGAGGGTACTACTGCGAAGCTGAAGGTGCTAAGTCCTTCATTTTCAAGAAAGGAGATTGCGAAATATCTTGCAGATGAGAGGTTTGAGCTTATCCAGATTCAAAGCGTATGGGAGATGCCTTATCATAAGGTAATACTTGAGGCTCGCAAACAGAACATTCCCTATATCGTTACTCCTCGTGGCATGCTTGAGCCGTGGAGTCTTTCGCAGAAGAAATGGAAGAAGAAGCTTGCGTGGTGGCTTTACCAGCGTAATGATGTGCAGAAGTCTGCCTGTGTCTTCACAACTGCTAAGATGGAGGCTGAACATGTTAGTAATCTCGGTATTACGACCTGTAAGGCTGTCATTCCAAATGGCATAGAGACTGATGCCTATCCATGCAAAACGTCTGTAGAAGGCGTTAAGAAGCAAGTGCTGTTTCTTAGTCGTGTGCATGTAAAGAAGGGCATAGAACTGCTTTTTGAGGCTTGGAAACGTCTTCATTCTGATTATGTAGATTGGCAGTTGCTCGTTATTGGTAATGGCGAGGCAGAATATATTCATAGTTTAGAGAATAGGGTGGAGAGTTTAGGGTTGAAGGATAGTATCAAGATTCTTCCTCCTGTATTTGGAGAGGCTAAGATAAAGGTTTATCAGGAGTCGGCTCTTTTCTGCCTGCCTTCGTTTAGCGAGAATTTCGGAATGGTTATTGCTGAGGCTATGTCGTGTGGAACGCCTGTCATTACCACGACAAACTGTCCTTGGGAGATTCTTAACGAAACCGACACAGGCTGGTGTGTTGACCTTAGTGTGGATAATCTTGAACGTGCTCTTCGTGAGGCCATGGAAATGGATGCAAATGCACTATATGATATGGGACAAAGAGCAAGCAAACTTATTTATGATAACTTCGACTACCGAAGCGTGACTCGTAAGACTTTACGCTTATATGAGTGGCTGTTGAATAGTGGAGAGAAACCGGAATTCGTATATGAGTGAAAAAACAGATACTGTATTGAAGGACAATTCGAAAAGAATCCAAGAGATTGACATGGCTAAAGGAATATTAATTCTTCTTATGGTGACTTTTCATATTGAATTGTTTAACACAAAATATCCTGATGCATGCCCAATAATTTATGCTTTCGTCATGCCTGGCTTTTTGTTGATTAGTGGTTATTTGTTTTCTGTGAATAAAGAGCCTCAAAAGTTCTTAAAGAGCATATATGGTGTTGTTGTGCCATATGTTGTCTTTGAAATCATATATTTGTTGGGAATAGGCATGCTTGGGAAACTCATGGGAGCCTCCAATACCTTTGATGGCGGAGTTCTTGCTTTGTTAAGCAAGATAGCTTTTTCGCCTTCAGGCACTTACTGGTACTTGCATACAATGGCTATCTGTTTGACGGTCTATTATATAATAAATCGTTATGTTATGAAAGGATTGTCTGGCATTTTGATTACATCTATCATCTTATATGCTTTGTCTATAGGAATTGAGCGTTTTAGATGGGGAGATGTAATTTATTTTGTAATAGCTATTTTATTTAGAAATTCAAATTTTGTGATTAATGAGAGATTAAAGTCACCTATATCAATATTGTGTTTTGTCTTGATAATTATATTTTCCAATGACATTTCTAGAGATTCTGTTTCTGGCATTGGACTTAGTCTTACATTTCTTGGTTTTGCTTTTGACTTGAAAGACAGAATACCAGAGTGTATATCCAATTATATTTCATATATAGGACGGAATTCTCTTGCTATTGTGCTTTTTTCTCCGTTGTTTACAGTTACTGCAAAGTTATGTGCTCCGTTCTTTGCCTTTGATGATACTAGAATTTTGGGGACGATATGTTGTTTGTCGATGATAACTGCACTATGCTTGTTTTTTGCAATGTTGTTTGACAAATTGTCGGTGTCTCGCGTTATTGTAGGGAAGAATATATACTCCAAACTGTAAACCATATAACCTCGAAACCTTCTATAACCAAGGTAGTTGAGCTTGCAAGACTTCAAAATTGATATATGACTGATACAAAAATCGATTTATCAAAATACGAGAACTGCTTGGGACGTAAGCATCAGGTGATTCGTCTTCTGTGGGGCATAACTTGGACTTTGTGTGCACGTTGGTTGCCAAGGAGCATAGGTAGAGGATGGAAGAATTTCCTTCTTCGTGTTTTTGGGGCAAAGATTGCAAAAACGGCTCATGTATATAGTTCTGCAAAGGTGTATTATCCTCCTTTCCTCACGATGGGAGAGTATTCTTGTCTTGCAGATGGCGTGGAATGCTATAATGTGGCTCCTATCACGATTGGGGCTAATACAACGGTTTCTCAGGGCGCGTATCTCTGTACTGCTAGTCATGATGTCACGAGTCCTCTGAATCCGTTAATAACGGCTCCTATCATTATTGAGGATCAGGCTTGGGTAGGTGCTAAGGCATATGTCGGAATGGGCGTTACAATCGGTCAGGGAGCCGTTGTCGGGGCTACCGCAAGCGTATATAAGGATGTGGAGCCATGGACAATCGTAGGTGGAAATCCTGCGAAGTTCATTAAGAAGAGGGAGATTGTGGAAAATGCTTGACATTACGACCATTATCCTCACTTATAATGAGGAAATACATATAGCCCGATGTCTGGAGAATGTGTGTCAGTTCTCCAGAAAGGTGATTATTATTGATAGTCCATCAACCGACCGGACACGAGAAATTGCCGAGAGTTTCAATCAGCCGGAGCATGTTGTCGAGTTTGTTGAGCATAAATATCCGGGAAATCAGGCAGAACAGTTCAACTGGGCTATTGATAATGTCAAAATTGATACGGAATGGGTGCTTAGAATTGATGCTGACGAGTATCTTTTGCCTGAATTGGTGGAAGAATTGAAGCAGAAATTGCCGAATTTGCCTAAGGATGTGACCGGAATTGAGCTCAGACGCAGGCATATTTTCATGGGAAAATGGGTGAAACATGGCATTTATCCTGTATTTTTGATGCGTATGTTCCGTACCGGCTATGGTCGTTATGATGCCCGATTGATGGACGAACACATCACCTTGAAGGAGGGACGTTCTATCGTTTCTGATAATGATTTCTGTGATCATTCGCTCATAAATATCTCGGAATATTGCAAAAAACACATCAATTATGCTCATCGCGAGGCTACCGAGATACTGAATGAGACGTATAATCTTACATCTGAAACCTCAGAAAACGCCTTGCATCTTGGTGCGCAGGCAGCAGAAAAGCATAAGACAAAGAGCAAATATAACAGCCTTCCGCTCTTCTGGCGTTCTTTCGCCTACTTCTGTTACCGTTACTTCCTGCGAGGCGGATTCCTTGACGGCAAGGAGGGTTTTGTCTTTGCTTTCATTCAGGGATGGTGGTATCGCACTCTCATCGATTCCAAGATTCTTGAAGTAAGGAAGTGGCTGAAAGCTAATAATTTAAATGCAGAATCCCCAGAGGGCAGACAAGCCTTGAAAAAGTATATTTATGATAGTTGGGGAATAGCATTGAACTGATGGCGGTTACCGCGGTTACTCGGGTTACTCGCCGTATTGATATGTAGGGCTGTGTAGAGATGTAGTAGTATTATATTAATAATATATAATAATTATTAATATAATAAAGCTATATATAGAGAAAAGTGCATATATATACCAACATAACGGGTAACCGGAGTAACCGGTGTAACCGATGCGGATGTTGAAAAGAAAATTCACGAGCCGTGGGAAATGTGGTTACGAGTCGTGGGAAAAGTATTGCATATATCTTATAAATTTCGTAACTTTGCAAACAGATAAGGTAAGTCCCATGTAAGTCCGTTGTAACTCCTATGTAAGTCCCATTTTTATCAGGCGAGAGAAGGACGGTTGATAGAGTGTAGAAGAAAATAGCAGAGAATGACCAAGGTCGCACGATATTTCATAGAACTGATGCAGGTGGCGCTCGGAAGAGCTGAAAGCCTGAGCGGAATGCCAACAGAGAAGCAGTGGTATGGATTGCTGCAGATGTCCATTGACCACTCGATGCAGGGAATAATCTTTGCCGGCATTCAGCGATTGCCACAGGAGCAGTTCCCACCTCTCAGAGTGAAGATGCTGTTCCACGGTCCGTCGGAGGCCATCAAACAGCGTAACGAGGTCATGAACGAGCAATGTGCGGTGGTGACAGAATACTTCCGGAAGGCTGGCTTCCGCACGGCTATAATGAAGGGGCAGGGCAACGCACGACTCTATGGCGACCTCTCTGATGCAAGAAATAGTGGCGATATCGACCTGTGGGTGGAAGGTGGCTTTGAGAAGGTGAACGGCTTCGTGCAGCAGACGTGCCCAACCAAGGAAGTCAACGAGCTTGAGATTCAGTATGAGGCTTTCCCCGGATTCGTGGTTGAGGTTCACTACCGTCCTTTCATCATCCGCAACTTCATCTATAACGCTCGCCTACAAAGGTTCTTCGACGAGGAGGCTGAGGCCTGTTTCGGGCAGAATAAGCCAGTCAACTGGGTGACGATGCGCTTCAATATCATTCATCAGATGGCACATATCCGACTGCATCTGTTTACCGAAGGTATTGGTATGCGACAGCTCATGGACTATTACTTCGTGCTGCTGAATAGCAAGGAGGATAGGGGAGAGATGATGCGGATTGTCCGAAGTCTTGGAATGGAGAGTTTCGCCTCCGCCCTGATGTGGATAATGAGTAGCATCTTCCGTCTTGATGAAGAGAAACTTCTCTGCAAGCCAAACGAAAAGAACGGCCGTTTCCTGTTTGACGAGGTTGTCAAGAGTGGTAACTTCGGGCGTAACGACAAGGAACTGAAAGAGAAGAAGAAAGAGGCTTACGGACATTTCTGGCTGTTCTTCATACGAAACCTACGCTACTGGCGTTTCGACAAATGGGATTGGATATGCGGCCCGATGTGGAGAGTGTATTATAAGTTCTGGAAAAAGAAGCGCGGATTTGAGTGATGCGGATATCAATTATAACTGCGACATACAATAGTGAGGCGACCGTAAGTGATACGCTGGAGAGCGTTCTACGTCAGGACTATTCCGACTATGAATTCATCATCAAGGATGGAGGTTCTACGGATGGCACGTTAGCCATTTGTCGTGAGTATGAACCGCGTTTCGAGGGGAGGATGAGGATTATATCTGCTCCCGACAAAGGACTGTACGACGCTATGAACATGGGAATAGCTTCTGCAACAGGCGAGGTCATCGGCATCCTTAATTCGGACGATTTCTATACCTCTAATGATATCCTCAGTACGGTAGCACGCCAGTTTCAGCAGACTCCCGATATTGATGCCCTTTATGGCGACATACATTATGTCAAGGCCGATGATACATCGAAGCTTGTAAGATACTATTCAAGCAGAATGTTCAGAAGGGGTTGGATGCGTTTCGGATTCATGCCTGCCCATCCTTCGTTCTATTGCAAGAAGGCAACATACGAGCGTTTCAAACTTGATGGCACTAAGATTGAGGGTTTCAAGGGCGATGTGAGTTGTGCGTATTTCAACACATCATACAAGATTGCTGCCGACTTTGAGTTTCTTGTCAGGACGATATTCGTAGGACGTATCAAGACGCATTATATCAATAAGGACTTCGTGACCATGCGTTCTGGTGGCGCGAGCAATAGCGGGGCAAGCAGTCATAAGCAGATTAATCGGGATCACCAGAGGGCACTCAAGGAGAATGGCGTGTATTCCAACATCTTCTTCCTCGCTTTGAGGTATGTATACAAGATTGGAGAACTGGCATTAGGAAGGATTTCCCGATAATCACAATAAATCGCTAAATAACAAAAGGCGCAAAGGTACTGGATAATTCCATATCTTTGCGTCTTTTTTGTTTACTCTAATCTCTAATCTCTAACATCTAATCTCTAACCTCTAATCTCTAATCTCTAACCTCTCCTCTCTAATCCCTAATCCCTAATCTCTAACCTCTCCACTCTAACCTCTAAACACAGCACCCTATGGCGGTACAATATTCAGAATGCTTTGGGATAATGAATCGTACCCCATAAAGTTTCTCGACTGCGTTGAAAATCTCTCGCGTCTGGGGAAGTCGTGTGAGGTTGCCTATCATCACAAAGTCCTTGATGTCAGAACCCTTACTTGCAAGAACGGTACCTGAACAGATGGTCTGTATAACGGTACAGATGATTCCGAGGGCTATGTCTTCCTTCTTTGTGTCGTGACCTGCCTTTCCGAAGAGTGAGGCTGTCGTGTCGAGAGGAAGTCCGGGAAGAGGACGAGGTGAGATGTCGCCTATGTTGAGGTTTATGTTTGAGATATTGCCTTGAGAAGCAAGCTCAACAATATGGTGTATGTCGTCTGTTCCAAGGAGGAGTCGGGAGAGTCCGATGAGAGTACCACCACCCATACCGAGTCCGCCAAGATGCTGCACATCATCACCATCTACGCGGATAATAGTCGTACCTGTACCCATTGAGACGGTAATCATGCGTGATAGTCCGGAACCGAACTTTGCCCCTTGCGCATCAGCCTCAAACTCAGGTATGCGTATTGTTGGTAGTCCGTAAATGTCACCTTCTATGTATTCCGCTCCGACACCCGTGATCATCACCTTCTCTATATCTGAGAGTGTGATTTGATTGTCGAATAGGAACTTACCAAACGCGCCATAGAGTGATGTTACTGGATCTGTAGCCTTGATGCGTGTTGGTGATACGACCTGAAGGTCAGGAGTGATACCTACTATCTTTGTAGTGCTGATGCCTACGTCTATGCCGATTTTCATAATTATAAGCGGCCTCTCCCCCCGCCATCTCCCGTAGAGAGGGAGCCGGTTGGCGATGGAGAGAAGGTGTATTGATTAATATTTACGAGAATAAATCAAGTTGGATAGGACTATTGGTTGAGGCTGCTTTGGGGGATGCGGCTCCCTCCCTACGGGGGAGGGCGGGGGGAGAGGCCGTTTCTCCATTTTCAATCATTCCCAGAAACTCATCTTCGCTAACAATCTGTACTCCAAGTTTTTCTGCTTTCTGGAGCTTTGAAGGTCCCATGTTATCACCTGCAAGGATGAAGCTTGTCTTACCGCTTATGCTACCCACATTCTTGCCTCCATGTTGCTCAATAAGAGCCTTGTATTCATCTCGGCTATGGTGGGTGAAGACGCCACTAATGACGATTGACTTTCCTTCAAGAATATTGGTTCGTCCGGCAGTCTGTTCTTCTGAGAGCGACATCTGCAAGCCTTTGTCACGAAGTCGCTGGATAATGGCAAGATTCTCTTCGTTGTGGAAGTAGGAAATGATACTTTCGGCTATCACGTTACCCACCATCTCCACATCAAGGAGGTCTTGAAGTGAGGCGTTCATCAAAGAGTCGATATCCTTGAAATGACGTGCAAGAAGCTTTGCCGTAGTCACACCCACGAAACGGATTCCGAGGGCAAAGACAACACGCTCGAATGGCACGTTTCGTGATTCCTCTATCGCGTCAATCACATTTTTTGCCGACTTCATCTTGTTGCCAGAAGGATCTATCTTCTGAATGGTAAGGTCGTAGAGGTCGGCTATGTTATGTATGAGTCCTCTCTGGTAATATTCATCAACGGTCTCAGGACCGAGTGACATGATGTTCATAGCCTTTCGGGCAATAAAATGCTCGATGCGTCCCTTGATTTGTGGCGGACAGCCAGTATCATTTGGGCAATAATGTGCTGCCTCTCCCTCATATCGGATGAGCTTTGCACCACATTCAGGACAATGGGTTATGAACTTAACCGGTTCGGCATCTGCCTTACGCTTCTCCATATCAACACCCACAATCTTCGGGATAATCTCACCACCTTTTTCCACATAGACATAATCGCCTATATGAAGGTCGAAAGAGCGAATGAAATCCTCATTATTGAGGGTTGCACGACGTACGGTAGTACCAGCCAACTGAACAGGCTCCATATTGGCAACAGGAGTTATTGCGCCTGTTCTTCCTACCTGATATGTGACCTCAATCAGAGGGGTGCAGGCACGTTCCGCCTTGAACTTATAAGCTATTGCCCAACGAGGTGATTTTGCCGTAAAACCAAGATGTCGTTGCTGACGTAGAGAGTTTACCTTGAGTACGATACCATCTGTGGCAACTGGCAGGTTCTTACGCTCCTTATCCCAATAGTCGATGTAGTCGAGAATGCCTTGAAGGGAATCAACCTTTTTCATTCCCTCAGAAATCTTGAATCCCCACGAACGGGCAGCATCAAGGTTTTCTATATGACCGTCGGCTGGTAGTTCATCACCCAGGAGATAGTAAAGGTATGCGTCAAGTCCGCGTTCTGCAACCACACGCGAGTTCTGACTCTTGAGCGTACCAGAAGCGGCATTACGAGGGTTTGCGAATGGCGTTTCGCCTATCTCCTCACGCTCGGCATTAAGTCGGTTGAAGTTATCCCAAGGAAGGAGTATTTCTCCACGGATTTCGAATGAACGAGGGTAGGGGCCTTGTAGTTGCAATGGAATACAACGTATCGTACGCACGTTATTCGTTACATCGTCACCTTGTACACCATCACCACGTGTGACAGCCTGAACGAGTTTTCCATCCTCGTATGTGAGCGATATTGACAGACCGTCATACTTCATCTCGCAGCATACCTCAAACGGCTCGCCTTCAAGTCCGCGTGAAACCTGCTCGTACCACTCACGCACATCATCTGCGTTGTAGGTATTGGCAAGCGAGAGCATAGGGTAGCGATGAGCCACTTGTCGGAAGTTCTGGTTCAGGTCGCTTCCTACTCGTACGGAAGGAGAGTTCGGGTCTGCCATCTCTGGATGACGGGCTTCGAGATCCTGCAATTCGTGCATTAGGAAGTCAAAGTCCTGGTCGGAGATGACAGGCTGGTTGAGAACGTAATAACGATGATTATGTTCGTGCAACTCTTTTCTGAGTTGGAGTATGCGTTCTTGTTCGGTCATTTATTTTCGGTAGTTTACTATGTAGATATTCTTTGCAAAGTTAATAAAATAATGTAATAAAGGAGAGATTTTTGTAGAAAACTGAATAAAAACTGTGAAAAACATAGTAATCTCACGAATTTATAGTATCTTTGCAGAAAAATAATATCTATGGACAGATTGACTATAAACGAACTTCGTGAAGTTGCGAAGAAATCATTACCTGCTGGGAGTACCTTGTGGCTTTATGGCTCAAGGGCGAGAGGTGAGGCACATGCTGATTCTGATTGGGATTTGCTTGTGCTTGTGAATAAATCTGCCATAGAGACTGATGACTTTAAGAATATCTGCTATCCACTTGTTCTTGCTGGATGGCAACATGGAGCAGATGTAAATCCTCAGCTTTATACTAAAGGAGAATGGGATAAGCGAAGGTTCACTCCTTATTTCGATAATGTGGAACATGATAAGTTAGTGATATATGAGTCTTAGCGAAGAGCAACGAAAAGACCTTGTCTCTCTGTATTGGGAGAAATATCAGGAGACTTGGATGGAACTGGAATTGTCTGTTGAGGCTGGCAAATGGAATATGGCAGCTAATCGGTTATATTATGCGCTATTTCATGCAATATCTGCTTTGTTTGTTAAGGATGGTCATAAGGTAGGGACTCATAGGGGGACTAAGGCGGCAATTGGCGAGCATTATGTCCTTACAGGAAAGATGTCACCTGAGCATGGAAGATTGTTTGCCCAACTTTCTTCTTTGAGAGATAAAGCTGATTATGATGTCATTTTCAAAGCTTCAGAAAACGAAATCCTGTTATTTAAGGAACAAGCTGTGGATTTCATTTTAAGAGTTAAGGAATTATTATGCGAATAGATATTATTACCGTACTGCCTGAGATGTTGCAAGGATTCGTGAACGAATCTATAATGGGACGTGCTCAGAAGAAGGGACTTGCCGAGATTCATATTCATAATCTGCGTGACTATACTGCGGATAAGTGGAAGCGTGTGGATGATTATCCATACGGAGGTAAGGCTGGTATGGTTATTCAATGTCAGCCTCTTGATGCGTGTATCTCTGCCTTGAAGAAGGAACGCCATTATGACGAGATAATCTTCACGGCTCCTGATGGCGAGACTTTCAATCAGTCGGTTGCCAATGACCTTTCGTTAAAGGAGAATATCATTATTGTATGTGGGCATTATAAGGGTATCGACTATCGTATTCGTGAACATCTTATAACACGAGAGATTTCCATAGGCGATTATGTCTTGACTGGAGGCGAACTTGCCGCTGCCGTAATTGCGGATAGCGTGGTGAGGATAATCCCGGGTGTTATTGGGGATGTGGAGTCGGCCTTGAGCGATTCCTTCCAGGATAATCTCCTTGAGCCCCCTTGCTATACTCGTCCTGCCGAATATCATCCAGTTGACAATCCAGAAGAGACTTGGGGGATACCCGAAATCCTGCTCTCTGGGCATGAGGCAAAGATAAAGGACTGGGAAATGGAACAGGCTTTGGCTCGTACAAAAGCTCTGCGTCCTGACCTATTGGATAAATAATAAAAGAAAAAGAATAAAAAATGCATTGTTTTTTAGTAGATGTTGCTGAAAAACAATGCATTTTACTTTATGTATATCATTAAAACGCGAAATTGTGTGGGGGAACAATGAATTAATGTTAAAATATTTTGCCAGTTGAAAATATTATAGTTATTTTGCAGTCCCAAACATATAACACTATTTTTTAACATGAAAAAATTTTTAATGACTATGGCTGCTGTTGCTGTATCGGCATCAGTATTTGCTCAGGGAACAGCTATTGTTTCTAATAAAGCCGGAGATAATATTTATCTTGGTGCGAACTTTGGCGTGTCAACTCCACTCAAGGGTTATAAGGTTTTAGGCAATCTTTCTCCTGAGTTGGGTATCCGTATCGGAAAGAATTTCACTACGGTATTTGGCTTGGCTGTTGATGCCGACATGCATTTCGCAAGTTCTCCAAAGGATTATAATCTGTATGGTAAAGAATATAGACTTGACACAAAGACATTTGTAGATAACACAAATATCTCTCTTATTGGTACAGCCAATCTCTCAAATCTTTTTGGCGGATACAAAGGTGAGCCACGTAGCTTTGAGCTTATCGGTCTTGGTGGCTTCGGATGGGGACACAGATTCGGTAACTCAGAACTTGAGGCTCTTACATCTAAAATCGGCCTTGACTTTGCTATAAATCTTGGTAAGGAAAAGGATATTCAGGTATATGTAGAGCCATCTATCACATGGGATATTCTTGGTAGTAAGGAGGTTCTCAACGTTTTGGATTATCATAACGATCGTGGACATTTGTCTTTCAAACTAGGTCTGAACTACAAGTTCATGAATTCAAATGGCAAGCATAACTTCTCTATTGAGCAGCTTCGTGACCAGTCAGAGATTGATGGTCTTAACGCTAAGATCAACGACCTCCGCAGTACAATCGCTGCTAATGAGGCTCGCACTAACCGTGCTCTTACAGAGAAGGATGCAGAAATCAACCGTCTGAAGAAAGACCTTGAGGAGTGCCAGAACAGACCTACAACAGTTGTAGAGCAGGTTGTCAAGCAGACAGCAAACCTCCAGCCAACAGTTGTATTCGGTCAGGGTAAGAGTGCTGTTGAGAAGAGTCAGGAGGCTAATATCTCCCTCATCGCTAACTATATGAAGAAGCACCCAGAGGCTAAGGTTAAGATTTCAGGCTATGCTTCTCCAGAGGGTAACCCAGAGCTCAACCAGAAGCTTTCTGAGGCTCGTGCAGAAGCTGTTAAGAATGTACTCGTTAAGAAGTACAAGATTGCTGCTGATCGTCTTGAGACAGAGGGCCTTGGTGCAACAGATAAGCTCTTCGATGAGGTAGAGTTCAACCGTGTTGCTACATTCACCGACCTCAACAAGTAATTATTCTCATAGTATATCATATGGAGTCCCGGCAGGTTCGCTTGTTGGGACTCTTTTTTTTGTTTTTGCTTCTCCATATCCCAAGTCGCTTTGCTGTAGTGAAGAACTGCGAAACAGATGATCTTTAGCAAGTAATATTTATGAACGAATGAGGGCTGTAAGCCCGATACCTAAAAGGGCGGTTCGTAAGAGCCGTTTATATAAAGCCATATAGTTAAAAGAGCGCTGTAAGTGCGATACCTATAATAAGTGTCGCACCTACGGCGCTCAATTTTTTATGACCTCCCAGATAACAGCTCTTACGAACTGCCCTTTTATGTGTCGGACCTTTGGCCCTCGCAGAATATGAGAAGAGGGGAGAATCAACGAAATGAAAGCAACTGTGTTTTTTTATTTGTATCTTTTTGTCATATACTTTAGGATTATAAGCAATTCCCTCTATTTGATTGACAAAAAGTAAGGAATCTCCTCGGATTTAACAAAAAATATAAGTAAATTGTTGTTTTTTAGGCGAAAAATCAGTAATTTTGTAGCCAATTTGGGATTTTCCACGATAAATCTTTGGTAAATATACAAAAACAACAATATGAAACATCAGTTGAGAAGTAGCGTCTGCACAGAAGGCAGACGTATGGCTGGCGCCCGTGCCCTATGGGTTGCCAATGGTATGAAGCGTGAGCAGTTTGGAAAGCCAATCATCGCAATCGTCAATTCATTCACACAGTTCGTTCCTGGTCACACACACCTCCACGAGATTGGTCAGATTGTGAAGAAGGAGATTGAGGCTATGGGATGCTATGCTGCAGAGTTCAATACTATTGCTGTGGATGATGGTATTGCAATGGGCCACGACGGAATGCTCTATTCTTTGCCTTCTCGTGATGTTATTGCCGATTCTGTGGAGTACATGATTAATGCTCACAAGGCTGACGCTATGATCTGTATCTCTAACTGCGACAAGGTTACTCCTGGTATGCTTATGGCTTCTATGCGCCTTAACATCCCAACAGTATTCGTTTCTGGCGGTCCTATGGAGTCACACAAATATAAGGGAGAGAATGCCGACCTTATCACAGCTATGATTAAGGGTGGTGACCCAACCGTAAGCGATGAGGAACTTGCTGAGGTTGAGCAGATGGCTTGTCCAGGTTGTGGCGCTTGCTCTGGTATGTTCACAGCTAACTCTATGAACTCACTCACAGAGGCTCTCGGTCTCTCACTCCCAGGCAACGGCTCTATCCTTGCTACTCACAAGAATCGTATCCAGCTCTTCAAGGATGCTGCAAAGCAGATCGTGAAGAACGCATTTGCATATTATGAGGATGGTGATGACTCTGTTCTCCCACGTTCAATAGCTACACGTCAGGCATTCCTCAACGCTATGACTCTTGACATAGCTATGGGTGCTTCAACAAATACCGTACTCCATCTCCTTGCTGTTGCTCAGGAGGCTGAGGTTGATTTCACTATGCCTGATATCGATGCACTCTCTCGTAAGGTGCCATTCCTCTGCAAGCTTGCTCCTAACTGGCAGAAATACTCTATTCAGGAAGAGAACCGTGCAGGTGGTATCCTCGGTATCATGGGTGAGTTGGCTAAGGGCAATCTCCTTGACCTCTCTTGCAAGCGCGTGAATGGTGCTACCCTTGGTGAGGATATCGAGAAGTATTCTATCCTCAAGGACAATATTGATCCAGAGGCTTCACGCATCTATCACTCTGCTCCTGGTGGTAAGTTCTCTAATGTGATGGGCTCACAGGATGCTCAGTGGGAGAGTCTTGATACCGACCGCGCTAATGGTTGTATTCGTGATATAGAGCACGCCTACACAAAGGATGGCGGTATGGCTGTCTTGTTCGGTAACATCGCTCAGGACGGATGTGTGGTAAAGACCGCTGGTGTTGCACCAGAGCTTTGGCACTTCGAAGGTCCTGCTGTCGTCTTCGACTCTCAGGAGGATGCTTGCGAGGGAATCCTTGGCGGTAAGGTGAAGAAGGGCGATTGTGTTGTCATCACCCACGAAGGTCCTAAGGGCGGTCCTGGTATGCAGGAAATGCTCTACCCAACATCATATATCAAGTCTATGCACATGGGTAAGGAGTGCGCTTTGATTACCGACGGTCGTTTCTCTGGTGGTACTTCAGGCCTCTCTATCGGTCATATCTCTCCTGAGGCTGCTTCTGGTGGTAACATCGGTAAGATTAAGGATGGTGACATCATCGTTATCGATATCCCTTCACGCTCTATCAACGTGAAGCTCTCTGATGAGGAGCTTGCAGCACGTCCACAGCAGCCACTCAAGCGTAAGCGTGTGGTCAGCAAGGCTCTCCGTGCATACGCTCAGAGCGTATCAAGTGCGGATAAGGGTGGTGTGAGGATTATAGATTGACCCCTCCCCAGCCCTCCCGAGGGAGGGAGATGTTTAGTCAGTAATGTCTGATGTCTGGATATCTGCCAAATGAATCGCTAAAAGACATATTCGCTTATGAATTATGTATATAATACAGCAGATCCGGTATTATACTCCATGTTGCACGAATGGGCAAAGGAAAATAGGAAATACCAGACTGAAGCGGAAAGGTTTCTGTGGGATCGTTTGCGTGGAAACAGACTTGGGAAGAAGTTTAATAGACAGCATGTTATAGGTCAGTATATCGTAGATTTTGTCTGCCTTGAAGAAAAGCTGGTTATAGAGGTTGATGGTGGATATCATTGTCAACCTGCTCAAGAACTTCTTGATGAGAAACGTACAGAACGACTAAATGATATGGGTTTTACTGTTATCCGTTTTGATAATGAGACGATAATAGAAAAGATAGATGATGTAATAAAAGTCATTTGCAGATATATTTTTTGAGATGAATAACAATAATATACAAGAGGGTAAAAATGTGACTAACTCCTCCTCCCCTCGGGGAGGCCGGGAGGGGGCTCTCATCACAGGTGCTGAGGCACTTATGCGATCATTGGAGCATGAGGGCGTAGAGACGCTGTTCGGGTATCCGGGCGGTGCTATTATGCCAACATTCGATGCCCTGTATGATCATAAGAAAACACTTAATCACATACTCGTTCGTCATGAGCAGGCAGCGGTTCATGCTGCTCAGGGCTATGCTCGTGTAAGCGGTAGGGTAGGTTGCTGTATCGTTACTTCCGGTCCTGGTGCTATGAACACCATTACCGGTGTGGCTGATGCTATGATCGACTCTACACCTATCGTCGTTATCTGCGGTCAGGTAGGAGCTGCTATGCTCGGAACTGATGCCTTCCAGGAGGTTGACGTTGTAGGCGTTACCCAGCCAATCACAAAGTGGAACTATCAGATTCGTCGTGCGGAGGATATCCCATGGGCAGTAGCTCGTGCATTCTATATCGCTAAGTCTGGTCGTCCGGGACCTGTTGTCCTCGACTTCACAAAGAATGCCCAGACTGCCAAGTTCGAGTATGAGCCTCAGACCGTTGACTTCATCCGTTCTTACAAGCCTCTGCATCATCCAAGTCAGGAAGCTATCAAGAAGGCTGCACAGATGATTAATGATTCTGTAAAGCCATTCATGCTCGTAGGACAGGGTGTAGAGCTCGGTAGTGCGCACAAGGAGCTTCTTGAGCTTTGTGAGAAGGCACAGATACCATTCGGACAGACTCTTCTCGGTCTTTCTGCTGCCCCAACAGACCATCCTCTGAACATGGGTATGCTCGGAATGCATGGTAACTATGCTCCAAACTTCATGACAAACCAGTGTGATTTGCTTATTGCCGTTGGTATGCGTTTCGACGACCGTATCACAGGAAATCTGAAGACATACGCTAAGCAGGCAAAGATTATCCACTTCGATATCGACCCTTCTGAGATTAACAAGAACGTAAAGGTTGACCTTGCTCTCGTAGGCGACTGTAAGGAGACTCTTGCAAGCGTTTCTGAATACGTAAAGCCTGCAAAGCATCAGGTTTGGATTGACGGCTTCAAGCCATACGCAGAAAAGGAATATAACCTTGTTATTGATGCTGCTCTTAATCCAAAGGAAGGCCCGCTGCTTATGGGTGAGGTAGTCCGCAAGGTTAGTGAGGCAGCAAACAATGAGGCTGTCCTTGTAACCGACGTAGGTCAGAACCAGATGTTCGGTTGTCGTTACTTCAAGTTCACCAAGGAGCGTTCAGTCATCACTTCTGGCGGATGCGGAACTATGGGCTTTGGTATTCCTGCGGCTATAGGTGCGACATTCGGTGCCCCTGACAGAACCGTATGTATGTTTGCCGGTGATGGCGGTTTCCAGATGACCATTCAGGAACTCGGAACAATCATGGAGCAGCAATGCCCTGTTAAGATGATAATGCTCAACAATAACTTCCTTGGCAACGTACGCCAATGGCAGTATATGTTCTTCGACAAGCGCTATTCATTCACCCCAATGGTGAACCCTGACTACGAGAAGATTGCTGAGGCATACGGTATTCCTTGCAAGACGGTCGTTGACCGTAAGGACCTCGATGCCGCAATCCGTGAGATGCTCGATACAAAGGGCCCATACATTCTCCAGTGTGCCGTTAAGGAAGAGGATAACGTGCTTCCTATGACACCTCCGGGAGGTAATGTTGATGAAATGCTGTTTGAGGTAGAGTAAGACCCCATCCCGCCCTTCCCGAGGGAAGGAGGTTTTAGATACAAATTTCCAATCAAGGATATAAACGATAATGAATAACGATAATATAAATAATAAGGCAAATCAGGGCTCTGACCACTACGGCGCTGCCGAGTGTGGCGATTGCAATACCTGTGGTAAGTGCGACGAGCAGTTGCAGGAAGAGGAAACTGCCCTCTTTGATGCCGCTGTACGTGCCGCTGCTGCCATAGATCGCAACTCTTTCGAGAAAAATCTTGCCCGTGAGCGTAAGGCTGCTGAGAAGCATTTTAACAATGGTACTCCTCAGCATGAGACTTTCAAGAGAAATGCCGTTGCGCGTCCTGTTACTCCTGCGTGGGAGGGCGCTCAGCTCAATCATGACGGTCTTCCTCTCTATACCCTCATCATCTATTCAGAGAACTTTGCAGGTATCCTGAATCAGATCACCGCTGTGTTCACCCGCCGACAGGTCAATATAGAATCTCTCAATGTATGCTCTTCTTCTACTCCAGGCGTACATAAATATACCATCACCTGCTATTGCAAGCAGGAGATGGCAGAGATGCTGACAAAGCAGATTGAGAAGAAGATTGACGTGCTTCAGGCTAACTGTTTTGCTGATGATGAGATATTCATCCTTGAGACATCACTTCTGAAGCTCTCTACTCCTATGGTACTTGCCAATCAGGAGATTAGCCGTATCGTACGTCGTCATGACGCCCGTATCGTTGAGGTGAACCCAACCTATACCATCGTTGAGAAGACAGGTATCTCAACCGACGTGCTGGATAACTTCAACCAGCTCAACGATTTGGGTTGTGTGCTTCAGTTCGTTCGCTCTGGTCGTATCGCTATCACCAGGTCTTGCATCGAGAGACTTGATCAGTATATCGCCCAGAGAAAGGAAGAAGAGGCGAGCAATTGTACATTGTAAATGGTAAATTGTACATGTTAGAAGAGACTCTCCACATAGCCACCGACGCCTTCCATTGCGACTTCAAGCATCAGTTGTGCCTTGGGCATCTCGGAAACGACCTGCTCAATGCTGCCGACGTGCATTCCACAAACCGACGCTTCGGAATGTCATATCTCAATACGGTAAACAAGACATGGGTGCTCTCACGTCTTGCCATCGAACTTGAGGATATGCCACGCGAGCACGACCACATCACAATCACTACGTGGGTGGAGAATGCGATGAAGTATTTCACCAAGCGTAACTGGGAGATACTCTCTGAGGACGGCAAAAAGGTGTATGGATATGCCAAAAGCGTATGGGCGATGATTGATACCGTCACCCGTGAGCCTCAGAACATCTTCCTGATAAACGACGGAGCAATCTCCAGCTATGTCAATGCCGACAAGGCGTGTCCTATCGCTGATGTCTCCCGAGTGAAGACTCCAGAGATGACCGAGTACACCGAGTTCAAGGTGGAATACTCTGACCTTGACGTCAACGGACATCTCAATTCCGTCCGCTATCTCGACCATGTGATGAATACCTTCCCGCTCGATTACCTTCGCAATCACGACATCAAGCGCGTAGAGATAGCCTATGTGGCAGAAGGACATTGGAGTGAGACTCTCAGAATCTATCATCTCGAAGAAGATGAACTGAACCACTATTTCCGTTTCACCCGTATGGAAGAAAACGGGGAGGAAACAGAGCTTAGCCGACTGAAGCTAGAGTTTAGGGTTTAGAAGGTTAGAAGGTTAGAGGTTAGAGGTTAGAGGTTAGAGGGTCTTTACCGGTTAGGAGGTTAGAGGTCTTAGACAATTATTCGCTGAGGCTCATCAAGCTAAAGCAAGTGAAAATTGAGAATTGAAAATTGAAAATTAATTTTTTTATATCTTAATCTCTTAATTTCCAAAAACCACTCCGACCTTAAAACCTTAAAACCTGAGAACCTTAAAACCTGATTTCATTTCAGATTGAAAGGAAAAACGCGATAAAAATATCAATTTATTGTAAATTGTATAATATATGCGGGTTTTCTTGCATCATTCAGAAATATTTCGTAACTTTGCAGTCGGAATAAAGTCAAAAGTCTAAGGTCAAAAGTCAAAGGTCGGAAGCCTTGGTCCTTGGTCCTTTGACCTTCGACATAATCATAAGAAGGAATAAGTTATTATATAACAACATTTTTTATAAAAATTAGTATTAACAATGGCAAAAATGAATTTTGGTGGCGTTATCGAAGAGGTAATGACACGTGAGGAATTCCCACTTGAGAAGGCCCGTGAGATTCTCAAGGACGAGACTATTGCTGTCATCGGTTATGGCGTTCAGGGTCCTGGACAGGCATGTAACCTCCGCGACAATGGTTTCAATGTAATCGTTGGTCAGCGTCAGGGCAAGACCTTCGAGAAGGCTAAGAATGACGGTTGGGTACCAGGCGAGACCCTCTTCTCTATTGAGGAGGCTGCTGAGAAGGGTACTATCGTTATGTGTCTTCTTTCTGACGCTGCAGTAATGTCTGTATGGCCAACTCTCCAGAAGTACCTCACTCCTGGTAAGGCTCTTTACTTCTCACACGGTTTCGCTATCACATGGTCTGACCGCACTGGTTGCGTTCCTTCTAAGGATATCGACGTTATCATGGTTGCTCCAAAGGGTTCAGGTACATCACTTCGTACTATGTTCCTCGAGGGCCGCGGTCTGAACTCTTCATACGCAGTTTACAACGATGCAACTGGTCGTGCTCTCGATCGTACACTTGCTCTCGGTATCGGTATCGGTTCAGGTTACTTGTTCGAGACAACATTCCAGCGCGAGGCAACTTCTGACCTCACAGGTGAGCGTGGCTCACTCATGGGTGCTATCCAGGGTCTCCTCCTTGCTCAGTACGAGGTTCTCCGTGAGAACGGTCACACTCCATCTGAGGCATTCAACGAGACTGTTGAGGAGCTCACACAGTCACTCATGCCTCTCTTCGCACAGAAGGGTATGGACTGGATGTATGCTAACTGTTCTACAACCGCTCAGCGTGGTGCTCTCGACTGGATGGGTCCTTTCCACGACGCTTGCAAGCCAGTAGTTCAGAAGCTTTACGAGTCTGTTAAGTCTGGTCACGAGGCACAGATCTCTATCGACGCTAACTCTAAGCCTGACTATCGTGAAGGCCTCGAGAAGGAACTTGCAGCTCTCCACAACTCAGAGATGTGGCGTACTGCTGAGACAGTTCGTAAGCTCCGTCCAGAGAACAACTAAAATATTCACTTAAACCCTTATATATAAGGATTAGGTTAGATTCTACACAAACTGAATACCGCTTATGGCTTGCCATAGGCGGTATTTTCATTTCGTCTCGGAAAGTAAATTGCAATAGGACTTGCTTTAGCTTGATGAGCTTTGCGAATAATATCTGTGGTCAAAAGTCATAAAATTAATGAGACATTAACGTGAAATTTATGGACATTAATGTTTCCTCACGGAGTGAGACATATAATATCGCATTAATACCACATTAATACCTCATAAATTCTTTTAGCAACAAGTTGCTTTTTAACTGACGATAATTTTTCGCTAAGCTCAACAAGCTACGCAAGTTCCCAATCTTACCAATCTTTTTCCAATAAAATATATATCAAGAATTAGAGAATTAGCGATTTTTTTGAATTTTGAAGAGATTTGTCGAAGACCCTCTGACCAAAGGAAAGAAATTTGAGAAGGGTCGCTTACGCTCCTGCAATCATGCCCATTCCCAATGCTACGCAAGTAGCAAAAATTCTCTCTTTCGCATTAATTCAATTTCTCTAATTCTCTAATTCTTGATAAAAAATTTTCGTGCCTTTCGTGTTCAAAATAAATCTCAGCGCCTTAGCGTCTCTGCGTTTAAAAGCATAAAATTAATGAGACATTAACGTGAAATTTATGGACATTAATGTTTCCTCACGGAGTGAGACGTATAATATCGCATTAATACCACATTAATACCGCATTAATTTCAAGCACCGCAAGGTGCAAATTTCGTTTCCTTCGTGTTTTCCGTGTTCAAAAAAACTCCGCGCCTCTGCGTCTCTGCGTTTAAGATATTAATTTTCTGGATTAAATTTTCTGGTCATCGTGTTTAATTTTCTGGAAAGCCCCAAGCACCGCAAGGTGCGAATTCCGTTTCTTTCGTGCCTTCCGTGTTCAAAATTATTCTCCGCGCCTCTGCGTCTCTGCGTTTTAATTATATTTTTCGCAGGGCTCATCAATAATCTCATGAAAACACTATTCAAATGCCAGGAAATCACATTTTTTCGCCAAGAAAAACAAGTTTTGCCTGATAACATATTGTAATTTGAAAGAAAAACAGTACTTTTATAGTCGAAATCTCTAACCTCTGCCACGATTTGGCGTAGCCTAAATATAGATTTGCAGAAAAAAATAAGGAGTTATGGTAAACAACGATAGAGGACAAAGCCTGATAAGCAAATACGTCTGGGTGATTGAAACCATACATCGCAGACAAAAGATCTCATTCAAGGAACTGAATGAGAAATGGCTTAGTGACGACATCAGCAGAGGCGTGGAGATACCTAAACGCACGTTCGACAACTGGCGTAGCGCCATCTGGGATATGTTCGGTATCAGTATCGCCAACGAGAACCGTGGCGAGTACCGCTATTACATAGAGAACGTGAACGACATCACCAAGAACGGACTCCGCTCATGGCTCTACAACACGTTCTGCGTAAGCAATGCCTTGGCAAACAGCCAATGTGTCAAAGACCGTATCATTCTTGAATACGTGCCGTCAGGTCAGAACTACCTCCAGCCTATCATCGAGGCAATGAAGGAGAACCGTGTGCTCAACATCACCTATCACAGCTATTGGAAGAACGAGGAGAACAACTTCGATGTACAACCGTTCTGCGTAAAGCTGTTCCGTCAGCGATGGTATATGGTAGCACGAAGCACCTATTCCTATTACTATGAGAAAGGCCCACGCATCTATGCCCTCGACAGAATACAAGCCCTTCACACAACCGATGAGACCTTCGAGATGCCGAAGGACTGGAATGCCAAGGAATATTTCGACGGATGCTTTGGCATCATAGCAGACCATAGAACGGAGATTCAGAATGTTAAACTGAAGGTAACGGCTGGACAGGCAAACTATATCCGTGACCTGATGCTCCATCATCCGCAAGATGAGATAGAGAAGAACGAGGAATACAGTATCTTCTCCTATCATCTACGACCATCCTACGACTTCATACAAGAGCTGCTATGGCATGGTGCCGACATGGAAGTGTTGGAACCGCAGTCACTTCGTGAAGACATAGCAAACATCATCAAGCATATGAATGAAAAATATAGCATGTAGTTTTAAACAAAAACAATAAAAACACCTTAATGTCTTTAGAGCCTCTTATAGAGTCTCTTCTGTTAAGATCCTTTATTTTCCTTGTAAGCTTTTAGGGCTTACAGATAAAATAAATTCTCATATCAGGCCTACGGCAAGACATTAAGGCAAAAACATAAAAAAGCCGATTGCTACTCTTGATTTGCTTTTTCTTGTTTTTGCCTTCAAGTTTAAAGCCCTCACAGAGGGTGCTGACTTGATTGAATGAAAAACAGGAAGCCTAAAGGCTTACAAGGCTTTCATACAAGCAAGGCAGCATAGGCTTTGCAGAAGCCTACAAACTTGAAGGGGTTTTCATTGTTTTTGTCATATTCATAAAGATAAATAAAAAGGGAATAAAGATTATGCGAGATTTTGCAGCAATAGATTTTGAGACAGCCAACAATGAGCGTTCCTCGGTCTGTTCCGTGGGAATAGTCATAGTGCGCGATGGTGAGATAGTAGATACGTTCTATTCCCTCATACAGCCAGAGCCCAACTATTACAATTACTGGTGTTCTCAGGTGCATGGCCTGTGTCAGCAAGACACGGACGATGCCCCAGTCTTCCCGAAGGTATGGGCAAAGATAGAGCCGCTTATCGAGGGACTGCCCCTTGTGGCTCATAACAAGCCCTTTGACGAGGGATGTCTGAAAGCCGTCTTCCGTGTCTATCGCATGGACTACCCCGACTATGAGTTCTACGACACGCTCTGCGCCTCCCGACGAGCATTCCGTTATCTTCCCAACCACCAACTGCACACCGTAGCCGCCGAATGCGGTTACTGTCTTGAGAACCACCACAACGCCCTTGCCGATGCCGAAGCCTGTGCATGGATAGCGAGGGAGATACTATAAAAACTACATAAAATATGAAACAGGATCAGGTTGTAATATATCAAACGGAGGACGGACAGACACAGATTGATGTCCGCCTGGAGAACGAAACTGTGTGGCTGACACAAGCTCAGATGGCTGAGTTGTTTGACAAGGATAGAACTGTTATTGGTCGTCACATTCGTAATATCTATAAGGAGGAAGAATTGGAGCAAAATATCACATGTGCAAAATTTGCACATATGGGTTCCGAAGGTGATCAGCGATATGAATATACAGCCTATAACCTCGATGTCATCATCTCTGTGGGCTATCGCGTGAATTCAAAACGAGGAGTAAAATTCCGCCAATGGGCTAATCGAGTGTTGAAAGAATACCTCATAAAAGGCTATGCTGTTAATGATCGTATTCGCAAGGAACAGATTGGAGAGCTGCGCCAATTGGTAGGCGTGCTTGGGCGCACAATTCAAAAACAGTCATTGATTTCTACCGATGAAACCAATGCTCTCTTTGATGTAGTTACCGATTACACCTATGCCCTTGATACACTCGACAACTACGACTACGAGCGACTGACCATAGAGAAAACCACGAAAGAAGAACCTTTTCATGCAACTTATGAGAATGCGATGGAGGCAATCAAGGGATTACGTGAGAAATTCGGAAGTAGTTCTCTCTTTGGCAATGAAAAGGATGATTCCTTCAAGAGTAGCATAGGACAGATATACCAGACCTTTGGAGCAGAAGAACTATATCCAAGTGTAGAGGAGAAAGCAGCTATGCTCCTATATCTCGTAACCAAAAACCATTCTTTTAGCGATGGAAACAAGCGTATAGCTGCAACATTGTTCCTATGGTTTCTCAATAACAACGGAATACTCTATCGTGAGGATGGCTCTAAGCGTCTAACTGATAGTACCCTAGTTGCGCTTACCTTGATGATTGCAGAAAGCAAGACAGAGGAAAAGGATGTGATGGTTAAAGTAGTAGTAAATTTGATAAATCAGAGAAATGAGTAAACAAAGTTTGGCATAAAAAAACAGAAAAAGGGTCTAAAGTTTGCAAGTTCACATTTAAATCACTATATTTGCACGCAGAAACACAAGTTCTAATAACTAAAAACACGTTCATTATGAGTAAAGTATTTCGTCTTACACCTAAACGCATCAAGCGAACAAATGGGTTGGTTCTGACGCCAGAAATGTCAATTATTGTGACTACTCGGTTACATGCCTCGACTCCGTTTTATAATGGAGCAGAAGAGATAAAAGAGCAGTATATGCGTATCTATGGTTTTGACTACAAAAAGGCATGCTGTTCGGCAAATGATTTTGAGTTTGATAAGTTGAACTAAATAATTAATAATTTTGCAGTATGGATAAAGAAGAATTAGAAAAGATAATTGAAAAATGTCAATCTTTATCATCGAAGTATTATCAGCGTAATAATGAGGAAAAGGCATCCCTATATGAAAGAATTGCATGGCAATTAGAGGATGACATCGACAGTTATGTTGATAACGAATCCTTTGTATCAGAGCAAGAAGTAATTGAGGATATAAAAAACTTGATTGATGAAGTCGACAACTTCTATGATGATGAGGATTATGAGAATATGGATATGTTAGACTAAAAAAATGAAAGCAATGAACTATTGGAATATTCAATTACACCCTAATGATATGGGATGGAGCAGAGAAAAGGAATTACTAATAAAGCATGGTGTAATCGGTTTAGGTGATTGGGAAGAAGCTGCAAAACAGCAACCAAATTTCGAAAACACTATGCAGAAAGGTGATATTGTTTTAGTAAAACATGGTGCTACTATTATTGCTTTAGTTGAAGTTACAGGAGACTATGAATATAGTACACAAACAGATGAGTTGCTATGGTTTGAAAGAAGAAGAAAGGTAAAAGTTTTAGATTGGTATAATGATACATATGACTATCGCGTTTCTTCACGTAAGACACTCGAAAGATGTGTTAATCCAGATACGGATACCTATATTTCTATTAAACAATGGATTCAACGTATAAATAATAAGAAGAATATGGAAACATGCATCAATCTATTAAAAGCAAATTACAATCTCATTCTTACTGGTGCCCCTGGTACTGGTAAAACCTATCTTGCCAAGCAAATAGCTGCTCAGATGATACTTGGAAAGGAATATGACGAGAAAACTGCATCTGACGATGAAAAAGAGAAGATGAAGGAACAATGCGGGTTTGTTCAATTCCATCCATCGTATGATTATACCGATTTCGTTGAAGGATTAAGACCTGTAAAGGATAAAAACAATAGTCAAATCGGTTTTGAAAGAATGGATGGAATATTTAAGAACTTCTGTATTTTGGCTTCAGAAAATATAGAGAACAGTCAAAAACGTCCAGAAATACTATCGCATGAAACAGCTGTAGAAAAAATGTATAACAACTTGTTGAATGCAATAGAAAGTGATGAAATAAAAGGATTCACATTGAGGAGTGGGGATAAAAAGATGTTGATAGAAGGAGTGTCTGATAAAAAAAACATTTGGCTCAAAACTGATAATTCAGAATCAACAACAACCTATACTGTGTCTTTAAAACGAATAAAAAAATTGTCAAATACATATCCAAATTTAGAATCTCTTGAGAGTGTTGCGAATATTAATGCAGATATACGGAGAACTATAGGTGGGTGCAATGCTTCTGCCTACTGGGCTGTACTACATTATATGTATAATGAATGGGGGAACATTCCATCGAGTGTGACAGAGGCAAGTATTAAACCTTTTGTTTTCATCATTGATGAAATTAATCGTGGTGAGATATCAAAAATATTTGGGGAATTATTCTTTTCAATCGATCCGGGGTATCGTGGAGAGAAAGGCAAGATTAAAACACAGTATCAGAATCTAATCAGTGAAGATGATTATTTTGAAAATGGTTTTTATGTTCCTGAGAATGTCTATATCATCGGTACAATGAACGACATTGACCGTAGTGTGGAAAGTATGGATTTTGCTATGAGACGTCGTTTTACTTTTAAGGAAGTTTGTGCGTCTGATACTGTTGAAATGTTAAAAACAAATGAAGAATTAGCACCTTTCTATGATGATATAGTGCAACGTATGAATAATTTGAACCTTTGTATTCTTACTATTCAAGGATTTACAAGTGCATATCAAATAGGTGCCGCTTACTATCTTAAATTGGCAAACTATTTAGAGAATGGTAATATTTCATGGAATAGTTTATGGGATAATCATTTGAGAGGTTTGCTCTTTGAATATCTTCGTGGTCTTCCTAATGCAGAAGGCGATTTGAAAAAATTATATAGTGCTTATAATATGGAAGTTAAATATACATATGAAAGTGGTATTGTGAAACAGGTTGCCAATGAATAGTACAATTCATTTAACAGATAATTATTCAAAAGGAGCTCCGATTCCTTCTGAATGTATTCCTGACATTCTGCGAATTGCCAGTATAGGCAATTTGCAGAATGAACCTGAATTGTTGGTATTTCCACATTCTTTCGCAGATCAGAAAGATGGCATAGCAGAAATGTCTATCCTTACACTTAAAGATACTCAATATGAAGGCGAGAAATGTGTATCGACAAAGGTTTGTACTGGCAATCTAATGGGATTTGTTGGGGCGAATGAAACATCTGTTAGTATTCACTCCAGATTCACTCATAAGAAGGAGAATGGTATAGTAGATGATTCTTCACAAGATTATTTCCTATATTATATGCTTCAAAAAGTCCTCTCTATTAACGTGTTCAAATTAGAACATGCATCTAATAGAGATGATAAAATCATGGATTTTCTTCTCTTTCTTTTCCCTATGATGCTAAAAAAGGCAATGGCTCAGGGACTATATAAAGAGTATAAGAAAAACCAATATGACGATGACAGGGTAAAAGGAACTATTGATGTGAATCGTTTTATCCGAAACGATATTCCTTTTAGGGGTAAAGTCAGCTATACAAAAAGTGAATATAGTTATGACAATACCATTACTCAACTTATACGACATACAATTGAGTATATAAGGCATCATCCTTTTGGATATGCAATTCTGAATAACGATGTCGTGACAACAGAAATGGTTCGTCAGATTATAGAAGCGACACCTTCTTATAACTTGCGTAATCGTCAACGGATATTAGATGCAAACAGACGTCCAAAAGTACATCCTTATTATGTTAAGTATCGGGAATTGCAGCTGTTATGCGTACATATTCTGAGACATGAGTCTTTGAAATATGGCAAGGAAAAGGATAAGGTTCATGGTGTTCTTTTCGATGGTGCTTGGTTGTGGGAAGAATACCTGAATACTATTCTGAAAGAGATGGATTTTACTCATGCTGAGAACAAGATAAAGGAACGAGGTTTCAGAATGTTCAAAGATGGCAACGAAAACGAGGTTGTCAGCAGAAATAATCGAAAACTCTATCCTGATTTCTACAAGGATAATTTCATATTGGATGCAAAATACAAGCATTTGAATTCTGGAGTAGGGCGTGAGGATTTGTATCAAGTAGTGACATATATGTATTGTAGTAGTGCAGAACATGGCGGCTATCTTTATCCTGACGAAGGAAACGGCATAAATTGTAACTACCAACTTGCCGGCTATAATGGCTTTATACATCTTTTCCCGTTCAAAGTGCCTCTGAATTCAGTAAGTCACGAAGAATTCGTTAAGCAGATAAAAAAGGAAGAAAAAAAATTAGTGGAAAAGATTGAAAGTTCATGCTAAAATACATCTCCAACTCCGACCATTACAAAGAGGTGCTTTCACGGGTACAATCCGTGAAACATACTCTTTGGATTGGAACGGCTGACATAAAAGATGTTTATATCGAGGTGGGCAAAGAGAAAAAGCCGTTTCTGGCTCTCATTGCCCAACTCATTAGGCGTGGCGTGGATGTGAGACTCATTCACGCAAAAGAGCCTGGCCCTAACTTTCGGGAGGACTTCGATAAATATCCTGTGCTGTATGACCGCTTGGAGCGTGTTCTTTGTCCGCGTGTTCATTTCAAGATGTTTGTGTTTGATTGCAAAGAGGTGTATATTGGTAGTGCCAACCTCACAGGTGCAGGAATAGGAATGAAAGCGGAAACGACACGTAACTTTGAGGCTGGAATTTTGACTGACGAGCCTGAGATTGTAGAACAGGCTATGAACCAGTTTGATGATGTATGGATAGGAAAACATTGCAAGAAATGTAAGCGTAGAGATTTCTGTGCCGATCCAATAGCATAAAAATGCCATGAACTTGCTATTTGCTATATAAGTAACTCCCTTCTTCCTCCCTTGTAAGTCCTATGTAAGTCCCATTTTCCGCCCATTCATAGGAACGGACTTGGAACTCTAAGTTTGCATCGTCTAAGAAAAAGATATGATAATCTTTGATTAGTAAGGCAGAATTCCTTACCTTTGTTGTAAAAAGGAGGAACCGGCCTGCTGGAGAGGGAAACTTGGGACTTGAATGGT
>Ga0256404_1000239_pt1 | contig 140240 bp, 102 predicted proteins | sample RumenRJG_01DNA_FD_185990 | JGI IMG/M metagenome (GOLD analysis project Ga0256404, IMG submission 185990) | Bovine rumen microbial communities from Lethbridge, Alberta, Canada - RJG_01 | ecosystem: Host-associated > Mammals > Digestive system > Stomach > Rumen | place: Canada: Alberta... | reverse complement strand
AACAATAAAAGGATAAAAATGAAGTTAAAAGGAATGAGCCCGGTGCAATACCGAGCTCAATACCTTAGGGATAAATAACGTGTTTAACGTCCAACTTCTTGGGGGCACTTCATTTTGACACACCCTCGGTATCTTTTACTATTCTTCAACGGGCACCAGCTTGATGAGCATGACCAGACCTTCAGTACTACCTACGGTCAGTACATACTGGGTGTTGGCAGTAATAGCGATGGGCTGTAGTTCATAATATTTGCCTTCTGCATTCTCTGTTCCGCTAACCGTAGTTAACGTGCCATTGATCTTGACATCTTTGCCATTCTTAGCTGTTCCCATGATGATAATCATATTATAGTTCTTGGTGGGAGTGAATGTTATTGATCCTTTGCTGTTTAATTTTACACCTTTTTTATAATAGTTACCATCATAGGTGATCTTACCATCACCGTAGTCTCCTGCTGTGGTGAACATACTAAGTGATGGTGAACCGTCGAACGATGCTAAGATGGTGCCTGTAGGAGTATCGCCGCCTTGGCCGCCTTGGCCAGACTCACCACCTTCTCCACCTTCTCCTCCGGATTCACCGCTTTGTGCATTCTCATCACCGAAGATGCCGACGAGGGAAGTCTTGTAGTTTGTCACTTTTGACTTCAACTCTGAGTCGATGGCATCCTTTGTGTCGTCAACGGCATTGTTGAAAGTCCATTGCAAATCACCATGGTTCATACGACCGGCACCCGTACTGCTTGTAACGATGGCCGGAACATCATCAGCAGCATCTGGTGTGTAATCGTACATCACCGAGGCATTGGTGTCAAAATTGTTGTAGGTGTAGTTACCCACAACCGATTTATAGGTGTTAGGAACCTGCTCATCACGACTGTCTGCCACATAGGCATCAAACTCCGTGGCATTCTGCTTATGGGAAATGAAGGTGGTGGCAGACTTCCCTGTCAGGATGTTACCGTAGGCTTTGATCATACCGCCATCGTGGTCATCGGCGAAACCACCCCTGCCGTCGGTACCCTGTTCGGAAATCAGCATCGGGTTCTTGCTGTTACGGAAATAGTTGTTCTCCACGAAGATGTTTGCACCTGCCACAGCTCCTACGCCAATCTTGGAAACGCCATCGTAGTAGTTGTTCCATACGTGAACGCTCATTGTACGAACACGCGGATGGCGCGAATCAGAGTGGTCGAACCAGTTGTGGTGATAGCATATCCAGTTGTCACCGCTCTCGCTCTTCATGCCACAGAGAGATGTCTTACCACTATCCCATAAATGATTATATGAGAAAGTGCAATAGCGGGAGTTGTCTTTCACATCCATGGAACCGTCACCCTTGGCCTGGTCGGCATCACTACCGGCACTGCCGTAGAAAAGATCATTGTGGTGTATCCAGGCATGCTGCGTTCCTTTCAGTTGGATGGCATCATCATTGAAATTGATAATACCGATATTACGCATCTCCACCTTCGTACCGTTGTAGAAGGTCATGCCGAAGCCGTTAAAGGTGGCATCATCACCGATACCTTCAAGAGTAACGTTCAGCTCGGATGTATCAGAGTTTCCTTTCAGCTGCAGACCCTTTTCATCGCTTTTAAGCTGTTCTGCATCTACATCGGATGTTTTGATTTCACCAATGATGCGTACTGCCACGGGAGAGGTGTCAAGCACTCTTTTCTGCTTTGCCTCAAGGATGTTTCCCAAACCAGTGAAGGTCTGCGGCTTACCATCAACGGTAAGTTCGAGAGTAGCCGTATTGATATTGTTCTTTGTGATATACAGAACCTTTGCACCCGTTTTCAGCGTACCGTCATCGTTGTATGCTCCGATGCCGCTTACCCCTTTGTGTGCGAAGCCTTGGCGATCGTAATTCTTCACGGGGATGCCAATGGCCTCATTGGCATGGGCTGTCATCTCCTCATCATTTTCATTGACGGGCACCACCTTGATGACATAGTCGGTAGCGGCTTTCAGTCCCACCACGTCGGCACGACCGTAAGAACCGTAGTTGCGCACCAACTGCTGGTCGATCTTGGTATAGTCGCTGTACTGTCCGCCTTTGATATAGACATTGTACGACTTGGCTCCTTCGAACAGGTCGAACTTCACGTATGCTGACTCCAACCAACCCTTGGCCTCGATAATGTTCACTACATCATCAGTGTTGGTGGTTTGGCCGGTTTGTCCGCTCTCAGCCTTGCGGAAAGAAATGTCTGTCACATTCCCGCTGAATGTGTAATTTCCGCTTCTATTGCTGATCACCACATCTGAGTTGTCAATGGCGATGTTCGAAAGAGATTCTGTGTTGTAATACCGTTTCCCGCCATCGCTCAATGTCAGGATGGCCTGATTGACAGAAAGACTGGAAGGATTGGAGTAGTCATCGGCTATGGTAATCTCACCGCCACCTTGTGAGGGTGAGGCCACCGTGATGGAATAGAGTTCAATAGCACCCTCCTTGGTGGTGAAGACCACATCGCCGTCTTCTGTCACGGTGGCTGTGTTCGTCATCTGTTCGTATGTTTCCGATCCTTTGAACCCAGCGGTCACCGTCAGGTTGGTGGTCGCTTCAATATATCGTGCAAGCGCACTCTTGCTTCCCACTCTGGTTACGATGTTCACTGTTTGTCCTTTCGTCAGGTTGGGGATGGTTATGGCAATATCTCCTCCATTGAGGGCAAGACGCTTGTTTTCACGGTCAACACGAATACCTTTGGCATTTGCCTTGAAAAGCAGTCCTTTTGTATAATTCAGTTCCGTGTCTTTAGCAGTAAGGGTACTGTTGTTAAGAGCTAAGAGGTTGTGGTACCGGTCTTTATCATCTACCTTTCCCCAGTTGACCTCATCTTCAATGATGGCATTGTAGTCGTCGTCACTGATGGATGTGAAATTCCATGAACTTTGAGCATGGATAGTTAGACCACTGATGAGTGCGAGCAATGTGAGTAGATATTTCTTCATGTTTTATTTCTCCTATCTTTTATCGTTTCACGAATTTAATCACCTGCTTGTCAACGCGGAGGATATAGACACCGCCTTTCAGGTTACTGATATCAATGTTCTGTGAGGAACTTGAAGCCATGGTGGTCAGACAGCACATACCGTTGGCATCGTAGATGGCAATGGGAGCTTTCTCTTGGATGTTACCCACAATGAGCTGGTTACCCACAAGCTTACTATAGGAGAATATCTGAAGCAGATCGATAGCGGTATCATCACCTGTTGCCTTCGAGAAGGTAATCACCAAATTACCCATGTCGATAGACTCCATGATGGTTCCGTCATCGAATGAAAGATTCACCAAGTCTCCGTTGAATGTGATTCGTGCCACCGCTTTCTCTACGGTTTCTCCGTTGATGGTGACTGTTTGTTTGTTGTCAGCCCATGAACATAATGCTACGAAGAACAGAGACAACAGACAGATAATATTTTTTTTATTCATTTTGTAAGAAGTAGATTAGTATATATTCTGGGTGCAAAAATACAAAAAAACCATGACATTTGCCATGGTTCCTTTTTGTTATGTACGGAAACGTTTACAAAAGTGTTGATGTAACACTTTTATTATAAGCGACTTATCTCGTAGCTCGGAAACTCTCCATGTTCTCGTAACGCCGTGCCATGAAGCGCTGATAGATATTACGCAGCCAGAGATGGCGCAGTGCTATAAAGAGCAGACCGATGAGAAGCATGGTGACATAGGTGAGTGTCTCGTTCATGAAGGCACTCAGCACGCTGATGATAATCACCGGTGCAAACATCGCTGCCATCTCAGCACCAAAGGCAAACCAGTTGGTTTCCACATTCCCCTTGCTCACCAACTTACTGTTCAATGGGACGGTCTGCTTGTTCCATACCGCCATCTGCATCAGAAGACAGAATACAGGACCGGCAGCAAAGGCCATCATGGAGACGAGCATCAAAATAGTATATTTACCCATGAACACTGTGGGGATCATGATGAGGAAGGGCAGAAGGAGCAACACACAATAGAAATAATATTTGGCATGCAACAGCTGCAGGATGTTCTCCTTGTGAATCATCAGTCCGTCGATATAGTTGCCTTCTGCTCCCATGATCTTGATCAGGAGCATGCCGCCGTTGATGATGAAGACATACACCATGAAGAAGCGGGAGGTAAACGTGCCGTCATATATCTCGGTATAGGAGATGAGCAGACTCAGCAGGATGGTGAATGCCGTACTGTAGATGAAAGAGTTGCGCATGTTCTTGTTGCGTAAGATACTTTTCACCTCCAACTTCAGGTATTCGCCCATCTCACCGAAACGTTCCAACTGTCGGAACTCGGAGACATGTTTCAACTGTGCATTGGCAGAACCAGTTGTTTCCGTATAGGTGAAATGATATTGGATGCTTCTGTTGATCATGAAGAACAGGGCGAGGATGGCTAAAACGCCTATGAAATACAGGATGTTCCACGAAGACAGACCTTCACCTATGGCGGCAAATAGATCGAACATCGCATCAAAATCCTTGATCATCCAAGGCAGGAACATCGCACCATAGATGAGGATGGGGGCTATCCACCAGAATATCTTCTGTGTGATCATCGTTCGCCAAAGCATGTAGTTCTGACTGTTGATGATCACCAGCAGCTGGAAACCAACCACAAAGCCGATGGCTGTCCACCATCCGCTGCTGAAAAGAATCGACATGATGGCGTATGGCACGGTGATGAACATCCAGATCAGGTTATTGGGTGTCACCATGCTCGACAAAATGAAACTCTCTACACAGGCATGTTTGGGGATAGGGAGCAGGATATAAGGCTTGATCAGCTGCGCCGGTGTCTGCTGTCCTAAGAACCTAAATAAGAAATCTGCTACCAAGAAGAAGGGCAGTAGGCCGAAGAGAAACTCACAAGCGGTGAACGACCGGGAATTGTTGGCGATCATGGAGAACATCACAGCCAGGAAGACCAGATAGAGGATCATGAAACCCGACATCAGGTAGATCACAACCTTCGCGGTTTTGTTCTGTTCATATACCGGACTCCTCTTTTCGCTCAGTTTGATGTGGCGTCGTAGCTCTCTGAATAGTTGAAAACGGTTCATGTCTTTTCTTTCTTGTATCGGAAATGGTTATCTTAAATCAATGACTTCGGCATTGGGATAGTCTTTGGAGTTGAAGGTGAATACCCGGTCACTTAGCTTCTTTGCCTGGAAGTTCGAAATATTGATCACCGTCCAGCCCTTGGCTGTGCGCATCTTCACCTGCGTGGGCCTGTAGCTCTTGTTGATAGTGACGTACATCTCCTTGATGGAACGTTGCTGGTTTTGTGCTTTGAGGTGCACCTGATACTGGCCGCTCACAGTCTTGCTGCTCAGGTCATATCCGTTCTTGTAGATATTGATGAACTTATACGGATTCATCGACTGCTGTTGTGCCTCCGTGGGGGTACTGATATTTACCTCATCGGCTTTCTTGTTATACATCCATTGCGTCTTGCCGTTATACCAAACGGTGGCAACATCGGTATGGGCACAAAATTTACTACCTTTAATATAAATAGTGCCCGAGGCGTTTCCGTATTTCCCTGACATGGTGAATCGAGCCTGTGCACCGCCTTTGTTTCCTACTACAGTGGCCGTCTTGTCGAGAATCTGACGGGCCTGTGATGTTGTCTGTGCGTTCAAGCCTATGGCAAGAACTGTCATCAACGATATCAAAACAATCTTCTTCATAACTTTTATAACTTATGGGTTTGCCTGTATTAGACATCTTTTCCCCATCGTGGTTTATTTCATTTTTATCTTCTTAACGAAGCAAAGAGATTCTCTAACTGTGTCATATCAGTTATTAACACTTCACGCGGCTTACTGCCCATGGCCTCGCCTACAATACCTGCCTCCTGTAACTGATCCATCAGGCGACCTGCACGGTTGTAGCCAATGGAGAAACGACGTTGAACCATACTGGTAGATCCCTGCTGGGTGAGTACGATATGACGGGCTGCCTCCTCGAACAACGGGTCGAGACTATGTACATCCACCTTGCTGTCGCCACCGCCTGCACCACCTTCATCTGTCGAGGGCTCAGGCAGTTCCAAAGGCTCCAGCGGACCAGGTTGTGCTTCCACATATTGGTTGATGCGCTCCACCTCGGGAGTATCCACAAAGGCACACTGCACACGGATGGGCTCGCCACCGTTCTTGTAAAGCATGTCACCTCGTCCGATCAGTTGGTTGGAACCTGTCTGGTCGAGGATGGTCATGGAGTCGATACGCTGCGCGGTACGGAAGGCAATTCGTCCGGGGAAGTTCGTCTTGATGGTTCCGGTAATAATCTTCGCCGTGGGGCGTTGCGTGGCAATCACCATGTGGATACCCACAGCACGGGCCAATTGGGCTATACGGGCAATCGGCAGCTCGATCTCCTTTCCTGCTGTCATGATCAAGTCGCCATACTCATCAATGATCACCACGATATAGGGCATGTAGTCGTGACCGTCAGTGAGTTTCAGCTTGTGCTCCACGAACTTCTTGTTATATTCCTTGATATTTCTCGCCCCGGCAATCTTCAGCAGGTCGTAGCGGTGATCCATTAGCTTACACAGAGAGTTCAATGTCTTGATCACCTTCGTCACGTCGGTGATGATGGCTTCTTCGTCATCGTTCTCCGTAGGAATCTGTGCCATGAAATGGTTCACGATAGGGGTATAGATGCTGAACTCCACCTTTTTCGGGTCGATGAGCACGAATTTCAGTTCATTGGGATGTTTCTTGTAGAGTAGGGAAGTGATGATGGCATTCAGGCCTACTGACTTACCCTGGCCGGTAGCACCGGCCACAAGCAGATGTGGAATTTTGGCCAAGTCAACCATGAACACATCGTTTGTAATGGTCTTGCCCAATGCAATAGGCAGATCCATCGTGGTCTCACGGAACCTTTTTGAGTTCAGGATGCTTTCCATCGACACGATCTGTGGCTTGGCATTCGGTACCTCGATACCAATTGTTCCCTTGCCGGGGATGGGGGCGATGATACGGATTCCCAAGGCACGCAGGCTCAGGGCGATATCGTCTTCAAGGTTACGGATCTTCGAGATGCGCACTCCCTCGGCAGGAGTGATCTCATAGAGCGTGATGGTGGGGCCCACCGTGGCATGGATCGAGCGGATCTGCACGCCGAAGCTGTTCAGCACCTCCACGATTCGGTTCATGTTGCTCTGCTGCTCTTCCTTGTCGATGGTGGGCTTGTCGCTGTCATCGTATTTCTTCAGCAGATCGAGCGTCGGGAACTTGTACTTCACCCATGGCTCACGTGGATTGATGGGAGTACTCAAATCAACGGCTGTGGTCACATCCTTGCTGTTGGCTTTCTCCTCCACGTCGGCAGCTTTCACATTGATATCGATGCCATCGGTTGACTGCACCTGCTGTGGATTCTTTATATGTTGGTTCTTGTCATTCACCTCCATGATGATGTCCGGCTCCCTCTCTGGCACTAAAGGCTCCGGCTTCTCTTCGGGTTCAGGCTCATCGAATGTCATCTCAGGCTCATAAACCGGCTGGAGGCTTTCCTCATGACTGATCTGCTCCTCTTTCTTTTGGTCGTTGGTGATCACGAACTGCACTTTCCTGCGGATATAGCCTACGGGGTTCAGCATCTTGCGGATGACTGTGATCGTCTCCGTAGTCAGGTAGGTCAGGAACAGAATGGCAACCAGTCCTAATATCGCAGTGAGGCCCGGTGCCCCGATGATGTTCTCTAAAAACTGACAACAGAATAATCCGTGGTCACCACCAGGATTGAACACTTGATCACCCATGATGGGAGTGAGAAACTTTGCAAAAGTCACTGAACACCAAAGCATCAGCACCACTAAACAAAGGAACCACTTGAAGAAGTTGATGTTGTTATAGGCATGCATCAGCCGCAGGCCTGCCAACCCCATCAGCACAGGAATCACGAACGACGAGATCCCGAAGCATCGGGAAATGAAGAAATAGGAAATAATAGCTCCGATGGAACCGCAGTTGTTCTGATATTCTTGTCCGGTATTCAGCCATTCACCCGGTCGTCTGTCTAAGAGCAGACTCTGGTCGGCCTGCCCCGTTGAGAAGAACGAGATAAACGCAATGATGACATATACAGCCATCAGCAACAGGATAAATCCAAAAATGAAGTTAAAGATATCGTTTTGGAATATATTGCCTATGCCTATTGCCTCAGTGAAATTCTTGGCTGTTTTTGCTTGTTTTTTCTTTGCCATTCTCTCTATAATTGTTTAATATTGTGCAAAAGTAATTGAATTTTGCCACATTTCGCCATAAAATCGCATTTTTTTTCTAATTTTGCACCTTGTTATTCATTTAGCATGAAAAAATTACTTGTTAATAAGTTCGAAAAGGGGGAGATCAACCAGCTGCCTATAGCAGAGTTCAAGGGGAAAATCATCGTGGTGCTGTCGGCTGACGAGACGGAGAGGGCTGTTGACTATCTGCTCTCACAGCCGATCTTAGGCGTTGATACCGAGACCCGTCCGTCGTTCAAGAAAGGATCGGTTCATGCTGTGTCACTTCTGCAAGTGGCTACTCACGACATCTGCTTCCTGTTCCGTTTAAACTTCACGGGGATGACGCCCGCCCTGATTCGGTTCCTGGAAGATACCACCGTGAAGAAGATCGGCCTCTCCTGGCATGATGACATCATCTCGTTGAAACGACGTGCCGACTTCGTTCCCGGGTATTTCATCGACTTGCAGGACTTGGTGGGAAAAATAGGGGTGGAAGATAAGAGTCTTCAAAAGCTCTATGCGAACTTCTTCCATCAGAAAATACAGAAACGACAGCAGCTCAGCAATTGGGAACGTGATGTGCTTGACGACAGACAAAAGGTCTATGCCGCCACTGATGCCTGGGCATGTATCATGCTCTATGAGGAACTGATGCGTTTGGAGGAGACAAAGGATTACAAAATAGAATTCATTGAACATGGAATACAAAAAGATATACCTCAAACGAGGGAAAGAAGAGAGTCTTAAGCGTTTTCATCCCTGGGTGTTTTCGGGGGCTATCCATCATGCCGACAAAGGTATCGAGGAGGGAGATGTGGTGCGTGTGTTTGACTCCAACGAGGAGTTTGTCGCTGTGGGACATTATCAAATCGGTACCATTGCCGTCAGGGTGCTGTCGTTTCGCGACATACCCATCGACGATGCTTTCTGGTACAGTCGTCTGAAGGCTGCTTATGATATGCGAGTAAGCATAGGTATCGCCGAGAATCCTGAGAACAATACCTTCCGACTGATACATGGCGAGGGTGATAACCTGCCAGGACTGGTCATCGACTGCTACGGCTCTACTGCGGTGATGCAGGCACACTCAGTGGGCATACACGAAAGCAGGAAGGTTATTGCCGAGAACCTGGTGAAGGTGATGGGCGGTAGGGTGCAGCATGTGTTCTATAAAAGTGAGACAACCTTACCTTATAAAGCTGATCTTGGACAAGAGAACGGCTTTATCATTGGTGGGTCACAAGACAATACCGCGATGGAGAACGGACTGAAGTTCCATGTTGACTGGCTACGCGGACAGAAAACAGGATTCTTCGTTGATCAACGTGAGAACCGATCTCTGTTAGAGCGTTATGCCAAGGACAAACGTGTGTTGAATATGTTCTGTTATACAGGAGGCTTCTCATTCTATGCCATGCGTGGCGGTGCTCAGTTGGTACATTCCGTGGATAGTAGTGCGAAGGCCATCGAACTTACCAATGCCAATGTGGCTCTGAACTTCCCCGGTGATACCCGTCATGAGGCTTTCTGTGAGGATGCTTTTAAGTTCCTGGATGCAGCCGATGACACCTATGATCTGATCATCCTTGATCCACCGGCTTTTGCCAAACACCGTGGCGCACTGCATAATGCCCTGAAAGGCTACACCCGTCTGAATGTCAAGGCATTCCAACGGATAAAGAAAGGAGGAATCCTGTTCACGTTCAGTTGCTCTCAGGTGGTGACGAAGGATCATTTCCGTAATGCGGTATTCACGGCGGCTGCTCTCAGCGGCAGAAAGGTGCGTATCCTTCACCAGTTGCACCAACCTGCTGATCATCCCATCAATATCTATCATCCTGAAGGGGAATACCTGAAGGGGCTGGTGTTGTATGTGGAGTGATGAATTCCTTGGCTAATTGATCGATATAACGATATTTCGATATAACGTTATAACGAATCGAATAAACGATCTAACGAAAAACAATGAAGAAACGTATTGCAGAGTTTATCAGGAAACAGCGTATGCTGGAACAGGATAAGCGCTATCTTGTAGCTTTGTCAGGAGGTGCAGACAGTGTGTGTCTTCTCTTGATACTCAAATCGTTAGGATATACGGTTGAAGCAATACATTGTAACTTCCATCTGCGAGGTGAGGAGTCTGATCGTGATGAAGATTTCTGTAAATCCTTCTGTGAACAGCAACAGGTTCCCATCCATCTCGTACATTTTGATACCCGTGAGTATGCTGCCCTTCACCATCAGAGTATAGAGATGGCGGCTCGCACCCTGCGTTACCGTTATTTCTCCCAGCTTTGTCATGACCTTCCTGCGGATGCCGTCTGTGTGGCTCATCATCAAGATGACTCCGTGGAGACGGTGCTGATGAACCTGATTCGTGGCACCGGACTGCATGGTCTTACAGGCATCCATCCTGTTGTGGAGAGCCAGGAGCCGCCGTTGCGGATCATTCGCCCACTGCTCTGTGTGAGTCGCAGTGAGATTGAGCAGTTCCTGAAAGAGAACCGACAGACGTATATGACCGACAGCAGTAATCTCTCTTCTGATGAGGCCGTGCGAAACAAGATCCGTTTGGAGGTAATCCCCCTTCTCCAGCAGATCAATCCCTCAGTGAAGGAGAGCATTGCCCGAACGGCTCATTGGCTTCAAGAGGCAGAGAAAACCATTGATGATATAGCACCGGCTATGGAGGATAGGCCATCGGTCATTTCCCTTTCCTGGCTCCGTCAACAACCATCACCCGAATTCACCTTATATAAAATGGTGAAGCACTACGGGTTCACCTCAGCACAAATCGAACAGATAGCCAGTCATCTGGATGCTACATCGGGCACGTTGTTCCGTTCGACTACCCATGAGCTGTTGTTCGATCGGGACACCTTGCTGATAGAGTGTTTCGAGGAACCTATGAAACCTATGCGGATTCCTGAGGCGGGTACCTATGTTATCAACAGTCAGATGAGAATGAGACTGTCATTGGTCTCTCGTTCTTTACTCGACGCTCCGCTCTCCATGCCTCCCACGAAAGCTGTTCTTGATGCCGCTGCCATCCGATTCCCTCTCACAGTGCGCCCCACACAGCAGGGTGACCGTTTCCAACCATTCGGGATGAAGGGGACGAAATTGGTGAGTGATTATCTCACCGATCGTAAACGCTCCCTCTTTGACAAACGGCGCCAGTTGGTGGTGACGGATGCTACAGGACAGATCGTTTGGTTGGTCAATGAGCGCCCTGCCGACTCTTTTCGTGTTACTGACAACACGAAAATGATACTCTGTCTTGAAACACTCTCATGATGGCATGTCCATCATGAGTTTTATTTTGTTACAACAAGTTTGTTATTTGTTTCATTTACTTCGTTTTCTTCCTGCATTATTTTGAGTAAGTAAATATTTTTGTATCTTTGCAAAGGAGTAACCACTAACCCGCTGAATAATTCTGAATTTATATCAACTATAATATTAATACAATCAACAGATGAGAGACATTCTGAAAACTACCGTATGTGCCGTGGCATTATTAGCGGCTGCATCGAATGGCTGGGCTCAGGGCGCAGCTAAAGGCTTGAAAGATGCCTACAAGGATTATTTTATGATTGGTGTGGCTGTCAACCAACGTAACGTGACGAATGCTGAGCAGCAGGCACTCATTAAACGTGAGTTCAACAGCATTACCTGTGAGAACGACATGAAGCCCGAACCCACAGAACCGCGGGAAGGGCAGTTCAACTGGGAGAATGCAGACCGCATTGCCGACTTCTGCCGCGCAAATGGTATTAAACTGCGTGGTCACTGTCTGATGTGGCATTCGCAGATCGGTCGTTGGATGACTGAGGATAACCCTACCAAGGAAGTGTTCTACCAGCGTATGAAGAATCATATCCAGGCCGTGGTGAGCCGTTATAAGGATGTGGTTTATTGCTGGGATGTGGTGAACGAAGCCATGGAGGACAATCCCAATGCCGAAGACCCCTACCGTCAGTCGGTGATGTACAAGCTCTGCGGTGATGAGTTCATCGCCAAGGCTTTCCAGTATGCCCGTGAGGCCGACCCGAAAGCACTGCTCTTCTACAACGACTACAACGAGGCCGATCCCGTGAAGAGCAAGCGTATCTATAATATGGTGAAGAAAATGAAGGATGCCGGCGTTCCTATCGACGGTATCGGTATGCAGGGTCACTATAATATCTACGGTCCTACCGAACAGGCTGTTGACGATGCCATCTCTCTGTACAAGACTATCGTGAAACATATCCATGTCACCGAGCTCGATATCCGTGTGAACGAGGAAATGGGTGGTCAGCTTCGTTTCAGTCGTGAGGGCGTGAACGTGACTGATTCCGTGAAGCAACACCTTGCCGACCAGTATGCCCGTGTGTTCCGCGTGTTCCGTAAGCACAAGGATGTAGTTGACTGTGTGACCTTCTGGAACCTTGGCGACCGTGACTCATGGTTGGGTGCAGCAAACTATCCGCTGCCGTTCGACTCAGAATATAAGCCGAAATTGGCCTATACCTATATTAAAGAGATGAAAAATCCTGCATGGGATATGCCCAAGCGTCCTGCCCGTCCTGCTCGTCCTCAGGGACAAGCTGGAGGTCGTCGCCGTGGTGGCTTTGGTGGCTTTGGTGGTCCGCAGCGTGCTCCGTTCAAACCTGAACTGGCATTCCCCGAGCAGCCAGGCGTCAAGGAGGACTTTGTTCCTTCTGAGCTGAACCAGCCTGGACAGCAGTATCCGCAGGTGAATTCTCAAGGTTATGCCCGCTTCCGCGTTGATCTTCCCGAAGCCAAAGAGGTGACGGTGAGCCTGGGTCTCGGTGGACAAGGTGGCACCAAACTGAAGAAAACCTACGATGGTTCTTGGGTAGGAACCACCGCCGGCCCGATGGATGAGGGCTTCCATTACTATCATCTCACAGTGGATGGCGGTACAGTGAATGATCCTGGTACATGCAATTTCTATGGCTCTACCCGTTGGGAGAGTGGTATTGAGATTCCCGCACACGACAAGGATTTCTATGCCATGCGCTATGATATCCCTCACGGAAACGTGCAGCAGGTACTGTTCCCCTCGAAGAGCACAAACACGGTGCGCCGTGCCTTTGTCTATACACCGCCAACCTACGGAAAGAACAAGAAGGAGAAATTCCCCGTGCTCTACTTACAGCATGGATGGGGTGAGGATGAGACTGCGTGGATGACACAAGGTCATGCTAATCTGATCATGGATAACCTCATTGCTGATGGAAAGATCAAGCCGTTCATTATTGTCTGCACATACGGCATGACCAACGACATTTAGTTCGGCGGTCTCGGTGGTTTTACTGCCAAGGAGTTCGAGACTGTACTCTGTGATGAACTGATTCCTTATATTGATGCACATTTCCAGACCAAAACTGACAAATGGAACCGTGCCATGGCTGGTCTGTCGATGGGTGGCATGGAGACCAAACAGATCACACTGCGCCGTCCTGAACTGTTCGGTTCATGGGGCTTGCTCAGTGGTGGCCAATATGCTCCCGATGAGATCAAGGACACGAAGGTGGTGAAATACATCTTCCAGAGCTGTGGATCAAAGGAACAGCCCGATGCCATCAAGTCATCTGTCGAGGCCTTAAAGGCTGCTGGCTACAATGCGCAGGCACATGTGTCAGAAGGTACTGCTCATGAGTTCCTGACTTGGCGCCGTGCACTCTATACGATGGCACAGAGCTTGTTTAAGTAATCAAAATCATTACTCAATATTCCCTGGGCGGCCGTTGCATTGTTGTGCAATGGTCGCCTTCATTTATTCACAAACTGATCTCTTTTAACGGATAAAAACGATTATCCGCAGATTGGTATGTTGTTCTGTGCTTGATGAGTTCAAATAATGTAATACAGTTCAGTTTCACTAAGAATGGTTGATTTTCAATTTTACAACTTTACAGGTCTGTAAATGGCTGTATCGGAAAGGGTTACGTGTGAAGTTCAACTTTACATAACTTCACATGTTGTTAACTTCTATAGTTGTTCATGGTAATCATGGTACTTAGCTTCTGAAAACATGGTCTTTTCGGGTGATTATAATGTGAAGTTGCGTGAAGTTGAACTTCACACGTAATTAATTTATTGATAATAATTTATGGATGTGTGAAGTTGTGAACTTACATTTTCATTTTTTTTATGTGAATAATGTTGTGACGTGAGCACGAGAAGATTTGCAAGTAACGTCTGCTTGGTGTTCAATAAGACTCTGCTTGGTGTTCAATAAGACTCTGCTTGGTGTTCAATTAGACTCTGTTTGTTGTTCAATTAGACTCTGTTTGGTGTTTAAATAGACTCTGTTTGATGTTCAATTAGACTCTGTTTGCGGATTAATCAGCCCCTGTTTTCAATTGTTCATTGGCTTTTTCGAGTCCGTAGTTCTTTCGTTTGTCCATCCATCGTAAGATCCAGGCGGTGATCGCCGAGGCAATGCCGAAAGCTGTGAAGATGAGCATGGGCGGCGTGAAATTCACTTGTCCGTTGGTGTCGGTATTTTCCCCGATAATGATTCCCACCCACATAGGAACCAACATCAGGCCAATGTTCTGGATGAAATAGATGATGCTGTAGGCAGTGCCTAACTGGCCTAACGGCACAATCTTGGGGACACTTGGCCACATGGCACTGGGCACCAAGGAGAACGAGATGCCGAGGAAGATCATGATGATGGAAGCCATCCAGGTGGTATTCATGATGGGCATGGCAATGAGGATGTGGCAAAGTGTGACGATGATACAGCCGATGAGCATGAGAGTAGCTCCACGGCCAACTCTGTCGTAAAGGTTTCCGAACAATGGTGTCAGGATGATGGTGCCATAAGGTAGGATGGAAACGATCCATCCAGCAGTAACCTCTTCGATTCCGTATTTGTTCACCAATACATCGGTGGCGAATTTCAGGAACGGACGGATACTACTGTAGAAGAATACGCAGAGGACGGCAATAAGCCAGAATCCGGGATTACGCAACACTTTCCTGAGAGGAGAGAGAAACGATGTCTGTTCTGTGGCATGGACTTCTGAAGGTTGCTGTTTGGCTTCCGTCACAGCAATTTGTCGCTGTTCTTCACGCCTGTCGAAACTTCTGTCCATCCAGGTATAAACAATGAATAGCACGAATCCCAGAAGAAGGACGATGACACCTGCCAAAAGAGGGGCAGGTAATCCGTAGTAAAAGGCCAATAAAGGACTGAAACTAATGGCACTGGCCGTTCCTAAACGTGCCATAGCCACCTGGATGCCCATGGCAGAGGCCAGTTCATGTCCTGTGAACCATTTGGTTACGACCTTTGAGATCGTGATGCCGGTGATGTCGCATCCCACACCGAAAATACCGAAGCCGATGGCAGAGACGAGAACCTGTAACTTGAGATGAGCGGGGATGAGTCCGAACAACGTAAACGGCATGTCGATGTATTGTTCGGGAGACATGAAAGCGATGGCGGCATAGTTGACAAAGGCTCCAGCCAGCATCATTCCTGTGGCCATGATTCCCGTGAAGCGTATTCCCATCCTGTCGAGGATGATGCCTCCGAAGAAGAGCATCAGCAGGAAGATATTGAAGATGCTGTAGCTACCGGCAAAGAAACCGTACTCGGCAGCCGTCCATGCCATGCCACCGTCGTGTACGGGTGACTTCAAGGTTGTGGATAAGGGAGAAACCACATCCCAGAAGACGTACCCCATCATCATGACGGTGGCAGCAAGGAATAATGTTGTCCAGCGTTGGCGCATGGAAGAGATGATAGATGAGAGGTGGGGAAGGGGAGGGCCTTACTTGATGTTCGGCTCTTCCAATCCTAATCCTTTCTTCTTGTCAACCACTTTCAGTATCAGACCGAGTATGAGGGCAGCCACACCCAGGCAGGCCAACATCACCAACGGCCAGGTATAGTTGTAGCTCACGGCAGCCTCTTCTGCTGTAATCGTGTGATTGGCCAATCCATTCACAATGTCGGGATTGGTCTTGTCAAGCACCTTACCGATGAGCAGCGGGAACAACCACAGTCCGATATTTTGGATCCAGAATATCAGGGCATAGGCAGATCCAATGATCTTCGGTTCCACCAGTTTGGGCACACTGGGCCATAGGGAGGCAGGTACCAACGAGAAGGAGGCTCCCAGCACCAGAATGGTGATGTAGGCGATGATGATACCTCCGATGGTGTTGCCCCTGAAGGCAGGCAGTACGAAAGCGAAGGTCAGGTGACAGGCGATGAGCAATAAGGATCCCAAAACCAACATCGATGCAGCCTTTCCCTTGTGATCGACAAAGCTTCCAAGGATTGGTGTGATGAGCACGGCCAACAATGGGAATACGGCAAAGATACTCTCTGCAGACTGCCGCATGTAGCCCATATAACAATAGGTGATGAGTGCCAGGATAGAGATGCACAGCAGAGTGTATTTGGCACTCGCCTTCTTCTGGAAGTTGCTGGCGAAGCCTGCTGCTGCTACGATGAGCATGATGACATACTGAACGATGGTGACACTTGAACTTGCCCAGAAAGAGTCGGAGGCCGGTTCGGTGAGCGTGAGGTTACACTGTAACATATTCACGGCATACTTCTGGAAGGGGAAGATAGCTGAATAGTAAAGCACGCAGAGCAGAGCCACAAGCCAGAATCCGCTGTCTGTGAGGATCTTACCGATATCGGAAACCTTGAATGGATCGTCCTTCTCCTCGGCCTCGCCAGTCTGTGCATCCAGTTTCTTATCCATGAAGAAATAGACGATGAACATGATCAGGGCTATGCACATGAGTACGACACCGAAAGCTACCGAACGGGTGACACTGATATGACCGCCGAGTTTGGCAAAGAACGGAGAGAAGATCATACAGGTGGCCACACCTAAACGGGCCAGTGCCATCTCGCTTCCCATAGCCAAAGCCATCTCACGTCCCTTGAACCATTTCACAATACCGCGGCTTACAGTGATACCAGCCATCTCACAACCACAGCCGAAGATCATGAAGCCGCAGGCTGCAAACTTCGCCGAGGCCGGCATTCCTTCGTAGAACGGACTCACTCCTAATTCATCGAAGATAGGAATATAGTTCAGATGATTGGTGAACCATGTCTCAAGTCCACTTCCCATGAACGACTCGCTCACGGCATACCATTTGATGATAGCACCGATGAGCATGACTGCTCCCGAGAGCACTGCCGTGAAACGCACGCCCATCTTGTCGAGAATGATACCTGCAAAGATGAGGAAGAATACGAACACGTTGAGGAATACCTCAGATCCTTGCATGGTACCGAAAGCTGTTGAGTCCCATCCACGCTCTGAGAGCATCAGGTCCTTGATGGGAGAGAGAATGTCCATAAAGATATATGAACAGAACATGGCGAGAGCCAGCAAAAGAAGGGCTGTCCATCGCATCGCTGCTGAATCACGCAGTGTTTTTTGAATTGTTTGTGACATGGTTTTATTTTTTTCGTTATATCGTTTTTTCGTTATATCGTAATATCGTTATAACGTTATATCGTAATATCGTTACAACGACATTTCCCGTTATTCTTTCAACCAGCGGTTGAGCCAGTTGAAATAGGTGCGTTGCCAGAGGATGCCGTTTTGTGGCTTCAGCACCCAGTGGTTCTCATCGGGGAAGATCAGCAGCTGTGCTTCGATCCCTCTCATACGGGCAGCGTTGAAGGCAGACATACCCTGTGTGGCATTGATGCGGTAGTCTTTTTCTCCGTGAATGCAGAGAATAGGAGTGTCCCACTTGTCAACGAATTGATGGGGTGAGTTCTTGTAGGTCTTCCGAGCATTTTGTGTTTTGTCTTGATTCCAGTAAGCATCATCATACTCCCAGTTACTGAACCAGTTCTCTTCGGTCTCGGTGTACATGGCTTCGAGGTTGAAAGCGCCATCGTGGGCAATGAAACATTTAAAACGTTTGTCGTGATGCCCTGCAAGGTAATAGACAGAGAACCCACCGAAGGATGCGCCTACCGCTCCTAAACGGTCTTTATCCACGAACGACAGGTTCTGTGTGGCATCATCGATCGCTGAGAGGTAGTCGTTGATGCACTGTCCAGTCCAGTCACCTGAGATCTCTTCGAGCCATTCCTGTCCGAAGCCCGGCAGTCCGCGGCGGTTGGGGGCTACGATCACATAGCCCTGCGATGCCATGATGAAGAAGTTCCATCGATAGCTCCAGAATTGGGATACAGGGCTCTGCGGACCACCCTCACAGAAGAGCAGGGTGGGGTATTTCTTTGTCTCGTCGAAGTTCGGCGGCAGGATAATCCATGTCAGCATCTCCTTACCATCGGTGGTCTTCACCCAACGCTGCTGCACGGATGGTTTAGTCAGCTGGTCGGTGATGTGTTTGTTCTCGAAAGTAATCTGCGAGATGGTCGTATTCGCGGGTTTCTTGAAATTGGGTGTTACGACATAGAGGTCGGCGGGAGCGGTGAAAGAGTGGCGTTCCATGAGCAGCTGCTTGCCGTTGTTCATTAATTGAATGGATCCGAAATCAGCCCACGGATTCTCTTTCTGGCCGCCTGAACCAGACTCTGGTGTCACCTTGGTAATCATCTGTTTCAGTTCGCCCTTCCAGTTGACGGCATAGAGGTTTTCGGTAGCGTGCCACACACCAATGAAATAAATCATGGCATCCTTGGAATCGCTCCAAACGAAATCGTCAACACCAGAGTTAAAGCTCTCGGTGAGATACTTCTTCTCACCTGTAGCCAGATTATAGGCACACAGTCGCTGACGGTCACTCTCGTAGCCGTTGCGAGACATGGAGAGCCAAGCAATATATTTACCATCGAGTGAGAACTTGGGGTTCTGGTCATAGCCAGGATTGTTCTTTAGATTCTCCGGTGCATTGACAGCCTGTGTCTTCATAGACTTTGTGGCCTCAATCTCAGGCTCTTGATAGTCGGCGGGCTTACAGAGATTGGTTGTGGTCCGCGTACCTATATTATATAGGTAGATATCAGAATCGGTGGAGATGGAGTAGGCGAGGCCTGTCTTCTTCCGACAGGTATAGGCGATATACTTTGAGTCGGGACTAAAGGCGAGTTGCTCGATACCTCCGAATGGCTCCATCGGACACTCGTAGGGTTCTCCTTCGAGGATGTCTGTACCCTGATCCTTTTCCCAGTTGATGGCCTTGGTGTCATAAACGAAGGGATGCTGGATACTCTCCACATAGTGGTCCCAGTGGCGGTACATCAGATCAGTCACCAGTCGTCCGGTAGCCTTGGGTAGATCGTCGGGGTTCTCCTTAATGACCTCATGGAAGGGAATCGACTTCAGGATGATGAGTTTGGAATGGTCGAGTGAGAATTTGAAACCTTCCACCTTCCCGCCAGTGTTCGACCACTGCTTGCGTCCGGTGCCGTCGGCATTCATGGTCCAGATCTCACCATCAGTGAGGAACGCTATCAGGTTATTGTCCAGCCATGTTGCATCGGTTTCGTTCTTGGCACTTTTGGTGAGCAGTGTCTGACCGCTACCATCGGCATTCATGATATAGAGCACATGGTGGCTCTTGTTCTCTTTTACACTATAGTAGCCCACCTGATAGACAATCTTCTTGCCATCGGGTGAGGCGGCATAGCTACTGATGCGGCCCATGGCCCAGAGAGCCTCAGGACTCATCACACCGTCTTTCACGGTGATACTCTGTTTCCCAATCTTCACGTTCTCTTGTGCTTTTACGATGCCGTTGGCCAGCAGGAGCATGGCAGCGGCGAGACAGGTTACTAATCTGTTCATGGTGATGATATGTTCAGGTTTATTGTTTCTTAACAGGATCACAAGTCAGACCGCATCCCAATTTCTTAAAGATCTTACGATCGACTTCACTGAGCATCACGGTGCTGTGTACCTGACAGTCACGCAAATGTGGCAACTGCTCCAATGCCTTCCGGCAGTTCTCGTCGTGGGTAGAGAGAACGGAGAGGGCTACCAGTACCTCATCGGTATGCAGACGGGGGTTCTTGGCACCTAAATATTCGGTTTTTGTCTTCTGTACGGGCTCGATGAGACTCTGCGGAATCAGTTTCATTTCATGGTCGATGCCAGCCAGATGCTTCATGGCATTCAGGAGCAGGGCGGCACTGCATCCGAGTAACGGACTCGACTTTGAGGTGATGATGGTTCCGTCAGACAATTCGATGGCGGCGGCGGTATGACCTGTTTCGATCTTCTTCTCGTAGGCTGCCGTGGTGGTACGTCGGAATGCCGTGGTGATCTTCGCCTGATTAAACAGCAACCGAATCTTGTTCACCTCGTTCTCGTTATCGGCACCGTCTGCCATTTTATTGGTAGCATCGTAGAAACGTCGGATAATCTCGTCGCGGGAAGCCTGACAGCAAACCTCGTCGTCTGAGATACAGAAGCCTATCATGTTCACTCCCATATCGGTAGGCGACTTATAGGGATTCTCTCCATAGATGCCTTCGAAGAGGGCATTCAGCACGGGAAAAATCTCAATGTCACGGTTGTAGTTGATGGCCGTCTTGCCGTAAGCCTCCAGATGGAAGGGGTCGATCATGTTTACATCGTTCAGATCGGCTGTCGCTGCTTCATAGGCAATGTTCACGGGATGCTTCAGGGGGAGGTTCCACACTGGGAAGGTCTCAAACTTCGCATAGCCGGCACGAATGCCTCGTTTGTTTTCGTTATACAACTGACTCAGACAGGTGGCCATCTTACCGCTACCAGGTCCGGGGGCTGTGACGATGACCAGCTCTCTGCTGGTCTCTACATATTCGTTTTTCCCGAATCCCTCATCGCTGGCTATCAGCTCAACGTTGTGGGGATAGCCGTCGATGATGTAATGAATATAGGATTTGATACCCAGACGCTCCAAACGATGCCGGAACTGATCTGCTGTATGCTGCCCATTATAATGGGTAATCACCACGGATCCCACCATGAAGTTGCGCTTCATAAACTCATCACGCAGTCGTAGCACATCCTCATCGTAGGTGATGCCGAGGTCGGCACGTATCTTATTCTTCTCGATATCCTCAGCACTTACCACGATGACAATCTCAATGCTGTCGCGAAGTTGTGCAAGCATGCGGAGTTTGCTGTCGGGCTTGAATCCCGGCAGGACGCGGGAGGCATGGTGGTCGTCAAAGAGTTTTCCGCCCAGCTCCATATACAGTTTCCCGTCGAACTGAGCAATTCTTTCCTTAATATGCTCCGACTGTATCTTCAGATACTTCTCGTTATCAAATCCTATCTTCCTCATGTGTTTGTGTCTTTATTTCTTTTGTTGATTCATCCGCTGTCTTTGCATCTCCTCCACCTGCTTCTGCATGGCTTCGATACGGGCAGCCATGCCGCTCATCTTTTTCGGGTTGTTCTGGTTCTCCTTGTACTTAGCTTCCAAGATGGCCAATAGCTTGGCATCGTTGGTAGTCTTGCGCAGCAGCCACATGATGGCAGCACTAAAGAAGAGTGAAATGAAATAATAGAAGTTCAACCCAGATGAATACTCGTTGAATATGAAGAAGAACATGACGGGCATGAGGAACATCATCCACTGCATCATCTTCATCTGTTCTGCCTGCTGGCCTACCATTTGGTCCTTTTGCTGACGCATGGTCATGACCGAGTATAATATGTTGGCCACACAGAAAAGGATACAGGTGAGTGACAGGTGATCGCCGATGAGCCAGATATCCTTGCTCCATTGCAGGATAGGGTCGTAGGTACTCAGATCGTTCATCCACAGGAAACTCTCGCCGCGCAGCTGGATGGCATTCGGCACATAGTTGAACATGGCAATCCAGATAGGCATCTGGATGAGCATGGGCAGACAGCCGCTCAACGGGCTCACACCATATTTCGAATACATTGCCATCATGGCCTGCTGCTTCTGCATCTGATCTTCAGGCTTGTCATATTGCTTTGTCGCCTCGTCGAGCTTGGGTTTCAGCACGCGCATCTTGGCTGAGCTCATATAGCTTTTCTTCACCAGAGGGAAGGTAATGAATTTGAGCAGCATGGTGATCAAAATCAATACGATACCCATATTCAGTCCTAACTTGGTGAGCCAGTCGAAGACATAGAGCGTGAACCATCGGTTGATGATGCGGATGAGGGGCCATCCCAAATAGACCAGACGCTCCATCTGGAGATCCTTGCCGAAGGTGCTCTGCTTCTCCACCCGCTGTAGCAGACGGAAATCGTTCGGGCCGTAATAGAACTCAAACTCCGAGGGCTTCTGACCTGTAGGGTCGAAGGCCGTTTTCATCTTGGCCTCATAGTGCTTCAGTATCTGGGTCTCTTTCTTCTGCGGAAGAGAGGTCATCAGGGCATTGCTCGCAAAGTCATCCTTCGCAATCATCACGGCAGAGAAATACTGATTCTTAAAAGCCACCCAGTCGATGGCCTCTTCAATCTGCTTATCCTTTTGCTCCTTGGTCTCGTTCAGATAGTCGGTTCCCCCCTCTGTGAAATGATAGGTGAGGGCGGAACGCTGGTTCTCAAAGGAGAACCCTCTCTCTTGCTGATGACAGTCTTCTGTCCATTCCACATCCATCAAGTTGTAGTTGGGGGCGAACAAGCCAGACATACCTTCTGTCTGTAAACTCATGTGCATGAGATAATCTTTCCCTAAACGGTAGTTCATGACCAGTTGTTTGCCGGCGCCTGCTACTGCCGTCATCGTAACGGTACTGTCGGTGACATTTGAGGGTGTGAAGAACAGGTCGGAGGTCACGATGTTGGTGGTCTTGCCTGCCATCATGAACCGTAGCTGTTGTCCCTTGGCATCGAAGAGAGTCACATCGTTGTTACCCTGTCGATCCTTGAAATCCTTGATCACGGCTTTTGACACGGTTCCGCCCTTGGTGCTTAAGGTAATCTCCACCTTGTCGTTTTTCAGAACTACTTCACTGGCCTTACCTGTGAGTGCGCTGTAAAAGAGGGAGGTGGTGTCTTGCTGGGCTTCTTCCAACTCTTTCTGTTTCTTGTTCTTAGCCGCGAGGGCCGCCATCTTCCGTTGCTCCTCTACTTTCTTTTGGGCTACTTGACTGATAGAGTCCTGCTTGCGCATGGCCTCAACCTCTTCGGCTGAGGGTTGTTGCCACCAACTGTAACCGATGATGATCACTGCAATCAGGATGAATCCTGTGATTGTATTTTTATCCATAAAGTTGTTATTTGTTCGTAAGATAATGGTTCTTCCACTTTTTATACAAGGTGCAAAGGTACAAATTTTCCCACAAACGGCAAAATAATCATCTTTCTTTTCAGTGAGGAATGATTAACTTTCAATCTTTTCTCCGTTTTTTTATGTTGTCTCAGTTTTTTTTCTTACCTTTGCATTACATTCGGAATTTAATAAATAAGTAAATATGATGAGACTAATTTTATCTACTTTCCTCGGTTTAGCTGCCCTCGCAGCGGGAGCGCAAACCCCAACATCTCTTTTTAACAACTATCTCGATTCGTTGAATGTGTATAAGGCACAGGCCCAGAATGGGAAGACGTTAAGCGCTTATAATCAGTATCAATTGTTTGCTCCCTCCACCTTCTACCACGGTGTGGCAGGTAATAACCTTGACTTGAATAAAAAGGATCAAGATACTGAGAACCAAGAGGTTGGTGCAGCTCTGATGAGCGTTTATTTAAATCATCCCAACTTAATCATTGATAGTGAAAACAACCTCCGACATGCCGGCGCGGTGAAAGAGGATATTAAGCAGCCTGTGAAGCATGAAGTGGCCTTTGTGAAGCAGGTGGCACCGCTCCCTCAGGAGCAGGAGGAACCAAAGGTGGATGTCGTTGTGGAGAAACCCAATTTCTGGAAATTCAAAGGTGACTACTACCTTCAGTTCCTGCAGAACTATATCTCCAGCAACTGGTATAAAGGTGGTGAGAGTAACTATGCCATGGTGGCCAGTGCTACTTTGGAGGCCAACTATGACAACCAGTCGAAGTTGAAATGGGACAACAAGCTTGAGGCAAAACTTGGCTTCCAAACATCCCGTGCCGACTCCATCCATAATCTGAAGGCATCTGAGGACCTTCTTCGTCTTACCAGTAAGCTGGGGCTTCAGGCCACCAAGAAATGGTATTATACCTTGAATGTGCTGGCCTATACGCAGTTTATGCGAGGATACAAGAACAACGACTTTTTTACTTACAGTGACTTCATGTCACCGATCACACTCAATATCTCTATCGGTATGAACTACAAGGTGGAGTGGTTTAACAAGCACCTCACGGGAAATATCCAGTTGTCACCTTTGGCCTATAACATGAAGTATGTTGATCGTCTGGCCCTTTCCAAACGTAACGGTATTGATGAGGGAAAGCATGTACTGAATGATTTCGGTTCGATGTTCACCGCTGATCTTGAGTGGAAATTCAGCGAGAGTATTTCGTGGAAGAGTCGTCTCTATGGATTCTCCTCTTACCACCGTGCTGAACTTGAGTGGGAAAATACGTTTACCTTCAAGTTCAATAAATACATCTCCAGTAATATCTTCATTTACCCGCGCTTCGATGACCATACCACTCGTGACGGACATCACGGATATTGGCAGTTCAAAGAGTATGCGTCCTTGGGATTTAACTATACTTTCGGGAAGTAAGGCTATTCCCTGTAAAACCATCCGACGAACTTGTTGAGCCATGGCAAAGAGAAACGGAACCAGCGGTAGGTTCCCACCTCTTTGCCACCAAAGCGTAGGATAAAGTCACGGTATCTGTTTTTCTTAAAAGGAAGCCCCACATCCATGAAATAGATATGCCAATATTTTTGCGCTGCGGCATGGGTGATAACTCCCCATAACGTGACGGCTGAAGGATGGAGGGTAGGGTGGCTCTTCCTTTTGGACGCCAAGTACCAAAGATAGGCATTGTTCTTCGAATAAACACAACAACTGCCACCGATCACCTTGTTCTTATAGGTGGTGACGAAAAGGCGGACATGTCCGCTGTCACTCAGTAACTCGAACATCTTTTTCGGAGGCAGATAACGGCGTATCTTCAGCGTGAAGAATTGGCGCAGCATTCGGTAGAAACTGTAAAACTCTTCTTCTGTCTCCACCTCCTTGTTCTGTACACCGGCCTCATTGGCATGTTCGATACGTTGCAGCATTCTCTCGTTGATCCGCTCTTGTGGTGAAAGAGAGTGCAGGGAGTTGTGTATCTCCATCCACTGTACAGGAAAATATCCCTCACTTCGCAGAACACGGTAGCCAAACATCTTCTGACTGAGATCGCTGAACTCGATATAGAGACAAAGTCGGCGGAGCAACTTTCGGGTAATAGCCTTGAGCATTAGTTCAAAGAGCTCGTTCTTGTCCTCCCCTTCAGCATATTCTCCCTCACCATACACCCGTCCTTGTGTGAACAAGTAGGGTGGAATCCATGCTCCTCGGCGGCGTAGGGTAGCCAGCATGTGTGCCACAATCTTCTCTTCTCGCCATACGATGACCATATAGGGCAACTGTCCCGGTGTCTTCTCAACGATACGGAAGAGATCGGTGCTATGGAAGAAATTGTCGCATGTCATAGACGGCAAATCCTCGCTATGAGTAATGATGCTGACGCGAAAAGGCTTGTTCATCGCGACAAAAGTAATAAATCTTTTTAAAAATAGCAAGAGATGGGAGATATTTAGATATTTTTGGCTATCTTTGCATGATATATCAAAGCAGATTAAATATTTAAGGATATGAGTGATTTTAGAGAACTGGTGCAGTTGCGCCGCAGTCATAGAAAGTTCACGGATGAGGAAATCAGTGCTGAGGATGTGCAGATGATCCTTCGTGCCGCCTTGATGTCACCGACATCCAAAAGTCAGCGTGGCTGGGAGTTTGTGGTTGTAGAAGATAAGATGGACATTGAGAAACTGTCGGATGCCAAAGATATGGGCGGACAGTTTATTAAAGGTGCGCCTTTGGCCATCGTCGTACTGGGCGATCCTCTGAAGAACGATTGTTGGATTGAAGATGGGAGTATTGCTGCCATCAGTATGCAATATCAGGCAGAGGATTTAGGCTTAGGATCCTGTTGGGTGCAGATGCGTGGCAGGGGGTTGAGTGACGGCACCAGTGCAGATACCGTGATCCGTGGTATTCTCAACATCCCCGAAAACCTGAACTGTCTTTGCATCTTGGCAGTCGGGCATAAGGCCGATGAACGCAAGCCTCAGAACGAGGATCGCCTGAAGTGGGAGAATGTGCATGTGGATAAATATTAATTAGGATTTGTAGCCATGATCAACTACGACTTGAAAAAGATTCGTGCGGTGGTGTTTGACGTTGATGGCGTGCTCAGTGCTGAGACTATCTCGTTGCACCCTGAGGGTGAGCCGATGCGCACGGTGAACATCAAGGACGGCTATGCCATTCAACTGGCTCAGAAGATGGGACTGCGTGTGGTGATCTTAACGGGGGCTGCCACGAAAAGTGTTCGTCTTCGTTATGAGCATCTCGGCGTGGAGGACATCTACATGAACTGTGCTGTGAAGATAACCACCTATGAGGAGTTGCTTCGGAAATATAACCTGCATGATGAAGAAGTGTTGTATATGGGCGATGATATACCTGATTATGAGGTGATGAACCGTTGTGGTTGTCCGTGCTGTCCTGCCGATGCCTGCTCCGATATTAAAGCTGTCAGTGTATATGTCAGTGACTATAAGGGTGGCTATGGTTGTGCCCGCGATGTAATTGAACAAGTGCTTCGTGCTCAGGGCAAGTGGCTGTCGGATGCCAAGGCTTTTGGTTGGTGAGTTTTTTATTGATAATTGATCATTCACAATTCATAATTGACAAATCATAGTTCAAGAGATGAGGTATATTTTGGCCAGTAACAGTCCGCGACGTAAGGAACTGCTTTCGGGGTTAGACATAGATTTTGAGATTCGGGTGTTGCCTGATATTGAAGAGCGTTATCCTGCCGACCTTCCTGTGGAAGGTGTGGCTGAATATATAGCCAAGGAAAAGGCTGCAGCCTATCTTCCTCTGATGACCCCTGATGAGTTGGTGATCACTGCCGATACGGTGGTCGTTGTGGATGATGAGATCCTGGGGAAACCGTCAGATGCAGACGATGCCCGTCGGATGTTACATGCTATCAGTGGTCGCAGTCATCAGGTGATTACAGGTGTTTGTCTGACAACCACCAGAAAGCAGCGTGCGTTCTCTGTTACTACGGATGTGACGTTCAAACAGTTGTCAGACGAAGAAATCAATTATTATATCGAACACTATAAGCCCTTTGACAAGGCAGGGGCTTATGGTATTCAAGAGTGGATTGGCTATATCGGTGTAACCTCGTTGCACGGGAGCTATTTCAATGTGATGGGGCTTCCCGTGCAACGGATTTACAACGAATTGCATCATTTTTAGTATTCTGAGTCGTCGGCCACCTCTACAGCATCGAGGTCAAGGTCTTCAGGTGTCTCGTCGAAGGTGGTACGGTAACTTTCCTCGGTGAGCTTATCCTCATCATAGTCATCGTCTTCGTCCTGATCATTGTAGTGATCCTCGATCTCCGGTGCGTCCTCGTCATCTTCATCATTGAAGTTTTCAATATCCTCATCCTCCACACCGAAACGGGTACGTGGCCGTTCAACAATCTGTTTCTCTTTGGCAAAGATAGCTTCTACCCATGATCCCTTGGGGATCTCCAGCACTTCAAAACCATCAGCAACCTTCTTCTCGTACATACCGCCGGGGTTATGCAGGCGATCTTTAGGTAACGTGGTGGTACTCACATCGAACCCACTTTGTATGATGTCCTGGATGCTTTGAGACAACGAGTCCCATCCACCACCGAAGTTCCGGTCGATCACTTCCATGAGTTTCGCAGCGGAGATATGCCGGATGTTCTCGTAAGTGAGATCGGTGACACGTAAGATCGGACGTTTCTTTATGCCCCATTTGATCTTCTGTGATTCGTCGATACGGATGCTGCCCACCTTAAAGCCTCGTTCCTCATATTTCTTGATCACTTCGGGCTTGTCGATCTTGATTTCCTCGATATCAAAGGCACTGCGTAGGATATCGGTATAGTGGCGCATGTTCTCCTTCAGGTCGGAATCTTTTTCTGCTGTTTCCCAAAGACGGAACACATCGTTCTCTTGAATGTCCCAGACATTGCTTTTACTTAACGTCTTAAGCGTTAATGCTGTTTTTCCTGATTCTTTCATATCATTGCTTGTTTTATTATTGTCATGTAGGGTGGTTACCGGGGAGTAAGATGAAAAATGTCACGGTCGTCCAATACACGGAATTTCTGCCGGAACGCCTGAAGGCTATCTTTGTCAATCTCTGCCGTAAGCGTAAGCTCTCTTTCTTCATGATCTTCAACGATGGTCCTGCCACGGGAGTCTATGACGGCACTATGGCCGATATAGTGACAATTTGGGTCATCACCCACTCGGTTACAGCCAATCACATAGCACTGGTTCTCAATGGCGCGGGCCCTCAGAAGGATATGCCATACGTCTTGTCGAGACTCAGGCCAGTTGGCTACACAGATGATGGCATCGTAATCACCTTGATAGCGTGTCCATACGGGGAAACGCAGATCATAGCAAGTTATCAGCAGGAAACGGAAACCATGATAGCAGACCACTGTGCGTTGGTTGCCAGTCTGGTAGTATTGGTCCTCTCCTCCATATTTAAATAGGTGGTGCTTGTCGTAAGTGCAGATATTACCGTCGGGCAGAACAAAGAATTGTCGGTTGTAACAGTATCCGTCTTCTCCTTTTACGGCAAGACTGCCACACAAGGCAGCATGGCTTCGTGATGCCATGTCTTTCATCCATTTCAGGGAACGGCCGTATTCTTTTGCTTCAGGTTCTGTGTCGGTGATGAATCCAGTGCTCCACATCTCAGGCAAAACATATAGATCTGCTCCAGGTGCGGAGAGGATCATCCTCTCTGCTTTCACCTCATTCTCTTCGGTATTTTTCCACACAATGTCGGTTTGTAGAAGTGTAATCTTCATCGTTACCAATCATCTTGTTCTCGGTTGCAAAGATAATGCAATCTGAAGACAATACAAAATAAATTGGTAAGTTTTCCCAAGAAAAAACAATCACCAACTATTTTTCCCTTGATTAATTTTCTGTTTTTAAATAAAATGGCTACCTTTGTCGGTGATATGTCACAACCATTAGCCGAGAGAATGAGACCCCACACGCTTGATGAATACATCGGTCAGCGGCATTTGGTGGGTGAGGGGGCAGTCCTGCGTAAGATGATCGACGCTGGGCGCGTTACCTCTTTTATTTTATGGGGACCGCCTGGAGTGGGAAAGACTACGTTGGCACAGATCATCGCTCATAAACTGGAGACTCCCTTCTATACTTTAAGTGCGGTGACCAGCGGAGTGAAGGATGTGCGTGAGGTGATAGACCGTGCCAAGAGCGGCAGGTTCTTTAATAATGCCAGTCCGATCCTTTTCATCGACGAGATTCATCGGTTTAGTAAGTCACAGCAAGACTCTTTGTTAGGTGCGGTGGAGAAAGGGATTGTTACCCTGATTGGTGCCACCACAGAGAACCCTTCGTTTGAAGTGATTCGTCCCTTGCTCAGCCGTTGTCAGTTGTATGTATTGAAGTCGTTGGAGAAAGACGATCTTTTGCAGTTGCTCCATCGGGCTATTACCGAAGATGTAGAGTTAAAGAAAAGGCATATCGAACTGAAAGAAACGGGAGCTATCCTGCGTTATAGTGGTGGTGATGCCCGGAAATTACTGAATATACTGGAGTTGGTGGTAGAGTCAGAGAGTGGTGATGTGGTAGTCACAGATGAACTGGTGGTGAACCGGTTGCAGCAGAACCCTTTGGCATACGATAAAGACGGTGAGATGCACTACGATATCATCTCGGCATTCATTAAAAGTATTCGTGGCAGTGATCCCGATGCCGCCCTCTACTGGATGGCACGTATGATTGAGGGGGGCGAAGATCCGCAGTTCATAGCCCGGCGCATGGTGATCAGTGCCTCCGAGGATATCGGTCTGGCCAACCCCAATGCACTGCTGTTGGCAAATGCGGCTTTCGATGCCGTGATGAAGATCGGGTGGCCCGAGGGACGGATTCCGTTGGCGGAGTGTGCCGTTTATTTGGCTACCAGTCCGAAGAGTAATAGTGCATATATGGGTATTGCCAATGCCCTTGATCTGGTGAAAAAGACAGGAAATCAGCCTGTGCCCCTTCATCTTCGTAATGCCCCCACACAACTGATGGCCGATTTGGGTTATAGCGATGGGTATAAGTACGCTCATGACTACCCAGGAAACTTTGTGGTACAGCAGTTCATGCCAGATGCTTTGCAGGGAGAAAGACTGTGGCACGCACAACATACTCCATCAGAAGAGAAACTCTACCAGCGTATGATCCAGTGCTGGGGTGAACGGTTTAAGGATTAATGCTTGCTATGGAAACGATACAGATCATCATAGAATTCGTAGGAACATTGGCATTTGCCATCTCGGGTATCCGTCTGGCTGCTGCTAAGCAGTTTGACTGGTTTGGTGGGTATGTGGTAGGACTGACCACTGCTATCGGCGGAGGGACGATGCGTGATGTCATGTTGGGCGTCACTCCATTTTGGATGACCAATTCCATCTATATAATATGTACGGCTATTGCGATGTTCATCGTCGTCATCTTTCGGAAATACTTGGTGCGCCTGAACAACACATGGTTCATCTTCGATACATTCGGTTTGGCTCTCTTCACTATTGCTGGTATCCAGAAAACCCTGTTGATGGGGATGCCTTTCTGGGTTGCAATCATCATGGGATGTATCACGGGTGCTGCCGGAGGTGTTTTGCGTGATGTGCTTATCAACGAGGTGCCCCTCATTTTCCGAAAGGAAATCTATGCCATTGCCTGTATCGTGGGAGGACTGGTATATCAGTTCTGTTCGTGGTTGAACCTCGGATTGGAGATGGTGGTCTTCTTCAGCTTTGTTTCCGTGGTGTTGGTCAGGGTACTGGCGGTGAAATATCATATCACCTTGCCGCATTTGAAGAATATTGAAAGATGAGGGATAAGAAATGAAAGATGGAGAGGGGGAAAATCGATGAAATTTGAAAAAAAACAGAAAAAGTTTGGGAAAAATTTGGTGGTTTCAAAAAATCATAGTACTTTTGCAACCGCAATTCAAAAATGAGTTGACGGAAGGCTCCCTAGCTCAACTGAATAGAGCATCTGACTACGGATCAGAAGGTTGTGGGTTTGAATCCCGCGGGAGTCACAAAATGAAGAGAGAGATGTTCATCCGAGCATCTCTTTTTTTTATTTAACGTGATTCCAGAGTAGATACGAATGGAGCTGAAGTGAGACAGAATCGTGACCACTGCCTGATTATACTATGATCAATTCTTTGACCTTTCCTTCAATTTGATAGGATGATACATGTTATAAATAATATGTAACACATATTATCGAGTATTTTCTTTTATTTCGTTAATTTTGCATGCTGAATCAAACAAGCAATCGTCATGAAAACAAAATTGTGCGTCTTCGCAGCTTTCTTATTCCTGATGGGCTCTTCTGTGAATGCTAACGAGCAGGTGAGCAGTCCTGATGGACAGATCAAAGTGACTATCCAAGATGAAGGTGGTGTTCCTACCTATCAGGTGACTTACCAGAATCAAGTGTTCCTACGTCCTTCCCCTTTAGGAGTAAGGACCCATTTCAGTGATTTGACCAGCGGACTGGTACTGACGGATGCCCAGCATCGAACGGTGAATGAGTCGTACCAACAGCAGAACATCAAGCAGCGGGAGGTGAAGTATCAGGCTAATGAGGTGGTATGCCATTTCTCTAAAGCCAATAAACCGGTGATGGATGTTATTTTTCGCGTCAGCAACCGTGACGTGGCTTTCCGTTATCAGTTGTTGCCACAGCGTGATCGCCAAACTGCTGTGATCCTTGAAGAGGTGAGTGGTTTCTCATTACCTGAGGGCTGTACCACCTTCTTGTGTCCACAGTCAAAGCCCATGGGAGGTTTCGCCCGTACTTCACCCAGTTATGAGACAAACTACGATACCGACCAGCCGACGGGTAAGAACGGTTGGGGAGAGGGATATACCTTCCCCTGTCTTTTCAAGAACGGACAGAACGGATGGCTCCTCATCAGTGAGACAGGTGTTGACGGCAGCTACTGTGCCAGTAGGTTGGTGAACAAACAGGGAGGTGATTACTGTATTGCCTTCCCGCAGGAAGGGGAGTGTAACGGGATCGGTTCGGTGACACCCGCTATCACACTGCCAGGTATGACCCCTTGGCGTACCATCACCTTGGGTGCCACCTTGGCTCCAATCGTTGAGACCACTGTTCCCTTCGACCTTGTTCAGCCAAAATACAAGGCATCTCAAGAGTATATCTATGGCAAGGGTTCATGGAGTTGGATCATCGGTATGGATCCGAGTTGTAACTTTGATGAGCAAAAACGCTATATTGATTTTTCGGCAGCTATGGGCTATCAGAGTGTCCTTATCGATGCCTTCTGGGACAAACAGATAGGCTATGACCGTATAGAGGAGCTGGCACGCTATGGCAAGGAACGGGGCGTGGGGCTCTTCCTTTGGTATAATTCCAATGGCTCATGGAATGATGCCCCACAGACACCCATTGGGAAAATGAACAACCACTTGGCACGCCGACAGGAGATGGCTTGGATGCAGCGTGCCGGAATCAGAGGAATCAAGGTTGACTTCTTCGGTGGCGACAAGCAGAATATGATGCAGTTGTATGAGGATATCTTGGTTGATGCAAATGACTTTGGACTCCTTGTCATCTTCCATGGCTGTACCTTACCTCGCGGTTGGGAACGAATGTATCCGAACTATGCGGCCAGTGAGGCTGTATTGGCCTCGGAGAATCTTCACTTCGGACAGGGTTCTTGTGATGCCGAAGCTCGTAATGCCTGCATTCACCCATTTATACGCAATACTGTGGGTGCCATGGATTTTGGTGGCTCAGCCCTGAACAAGTATTATGGAGCTGACAATCAACATGGAACGGTGCGCCGTACCAGTGATGTCTATGCACTTGCTACGGCCGTGCTTTTTCAGAGTCCTGTTCAGCACTTTGCCCTGGCACCGAATAATCTTGAGGATGCGCCTGCATGGGCTATTGATTTCATGAAACAAGTTCCCACAACATGGGATGAGGTGAAGTTCATTGACGGGTATCCAGGAAAGTATGTTGTATTGGCACGTCGTCATGGACAACGGTGGATTGTAGTGGGTATCAATGCTGAAGATACACCTTATACCGCCACCTTGTCGCTTCCGATGTTTGAGAAGGGAGCATCCTTAAAAGTCTATAGTGATGATACCCAGCTGAATGGCAGTGTTAAGTCTGTGAAGCAGAATAAGAAGCAAACACTGAAGGTGGTGATACCTAAGAACGGAGGACTGGTTGTAAAGGAGAGTTGACAATTCACAATTAATAATTGATAATTCAGAATAGTGATGAAAGTATTAAGAAGACAACGGACGGTTATGGCAATCGGTGGAATGATGGCCATGATGTTCGGACAAATAGCATGGGCACAGAACCCCTTCGTGCAGACATGGTTCACAAGTGATCCGGCACCGATGGTGCACAATGGTACGATGTATGTCTATACAGGACATGATGAGGATCATGCCGACTTTTTCTGGATGCAGGAATGGAGAGTCTATTCCACACAGGACATGGTGAACTGGCAGGATCACGGCTCCCCTTTGGCACTGGAGAGTTTCTCCTGGGCAGATGATCGTGCTTGGGCCAGTCAGTGTATTGAACGCGATGGGAAGTTCTTCTGGTATATCTGTGCCCATTCCCGTCTGTCAAGGGGCATGGCCATTGGTGTGGCTGTCAGTGATTCTCCGACGGGTCCGTTCCGTGATGCCATTGGAAAGCCTTTATTTGAGAACGGGTCCTGGGATCATATTGATCCGACGGTATTCATCGATGACGATGGTCAGGCTTGGCTGATGTGGGGCAATCCCCGTGTCTATTACCTCAAGCTGAACCGTGACATGATCTCCTATGAGGGAGAGGTGGGAATCCTCCCCATGACGGAGGAGTCTTTCGGTGGTCCTCCCATGGATAAGCGTGAGGAAGGCAAGAAATACAAAGATTCTTATGTGGAAGGTCCGTGGTTACGGAAGGTTGACAGTTCCAAATTCCAGGTTCCAAGTTCCAAGGTATATCAATTACTGTATGCCGCAGGTGGAGTACCCGAGCACATCTCTTACAGTACCGCACCCTCTCCGCTGGGTCCTTGGACCTATGCTGGTGAGATCATGCCGCTTTGCGAGACCAATTCGTTCACGAATCATTGTGGCGTTGCTGACTATAAAGGTCATAGCTATTTCTTCTACCATACTGGTAAGCTGCCGCAGGGTGGGGGATTCGGACGTAGTGTAGCTGTAGAGGAATTCAAATACAATGCTGATGGTTCGTTCCCCACCATCATGCCTACCGATGCGGGTGTCCAGCCTGTGGATAAGTTTGACCCCTATCGGAAAGTGGAAGCAGAGACAATGGCCTACTCCAAAGGCATCAAGACTGAACAGAATGATCAAGTCGGTGTGTATGTCACTGATATCCATCATGGTGACTATATCAAGTTGCAGGGGGTACATTTCTGTAAAAAAACGCCTCGCACCTTTACTGCCCGTGTGGCCAGTGGTCTGCGCGGCGGTGCCATCGAGATCCGTATTGACAGTGTCGGAGGTGAACGATTAGGACGCCTGGAGGTACCTGGTACAGGAGGATGGGAAGAGTGGAAGACGCTGACTACCGATCTCACGAAGGTTGTCAAGGGACACCATGATCTCTATCTCGTTTTTACAGGTAGGAAAGGACCGAAACTTTTCAATTTCGACTGGTGGGAGATGCGTGGACTTGAGCAGGTGAACATGCCATTGTTCCAGACCAAATACACCGCTGATCCCTCACCACTTGTGGTGGGTGACACCTTATTCTTATATACCTCACATGATGCACACTTCGAAGATATCCCAGACCCCAACGAACGAAGTTCTGCCGGTTTCTTCATGTATGACTGGCTATTGTGGAGCACTACAGACATGGTGAACTGGACGGAGCATGGTGCGGTAGCCTCACTGAAAGAGTTCAGTTGGCGTGAGCGGGATAACGGTGCCTGGGCTATTCAGACCGTAGAACGCAACGGGAAGTATTACCTTTATGCTCCACTACATGGTCATGGTATCGGCGTGCTCGTGGCCGACTCTCCTTATGGCCCCTTCCATGACCCGCTCGGTGAACCGCTCGTGTGGCAGAAAGAGCACTGGGACGACATCGATCCGTCGGTGTTCATCGATGATGACGGACAGGCCTATATGTACTGGGGTAATCCCCATGTCTATTACGTCAAACTCAATGAGGATATGATCTCTACCAGTGGAGACATCTGTGTGCTCAATCCTGAGGATGGTGTGATGCGCCCTGTCAAGGAGGAGGGTGCGAAGATAGATGTAAGAGTGCCCGAAGAGCAGAAAACCGCCTGGGCTGTGAAACACTATCAGGAAGGTCCTTGGATCTATAAACGTAACGGTCACTATTATCTCGCGTATGCCACAACCTGCTGTCCTGAGGCATTGGGCTACGCCATGAGCGACAGTCCTACAGGACCGTGGAAATGGAAGAACTACATCATGAGTCCTACGCAGCGTGACCGTGGTAACCATCCTGGCATCTGTGACTACAAAGGTCACTCCTACGTGTTCGGTCAGAACTACGACCTGATGCATCTGGAAACATTCAAGCATAGTGAGCGCCGTTCGGTATCGGCGCAGGAGATCACCTACAATGCCGATGGTACCATTCAGGAGATTCCCTACTGGCTTGACCAAGAGCCGATTAAACAGCTGCACTGGCTGAATCCTTATCAGCGAGTGGAGGCAGAGACAATGGCTTGGGGTAACGGACTGAAATCTGCCAAGATGGGTATCCCCAATACGGGAGTGGTGAAAGACATGCCAGCCTCTACCGGACGTAGGAACATGTATATTACTGACATCAACGATGGTGAGTACATCCGTCTGCGTGGTGTTGACTTCGGGAGCAAAGGAGCACGTCGCTTCCTCATGACAGCCGCTGCTACCGGACGTTGCGACATCATCGTCCGTGTGGATAGCATGGATGGACCTGTCTTAGGTACACTGTCGATCACGGGAACAGGCTCTGTGGAGAAATACCGCCAGTTCTCTGCCAAGATGAAGACTGTAACTGGTGTACACGACTTGTATCTCTGCTTTGCTCAGGCACAGGGTGATGTCCGTTTAGACTGGTGGAAATTCCAATGATATTCAATACTAACGATCAATTATTCTGTTTTATGAAAAGAGTTTTTATTATTTCGGCCCTGTTCTTGGTGTCCTTCCGTATGATGGCTTATGCACCTTGGCAAAAGGGAGGCTTTGAGACACGACAGTATCGTAACCTCTTAGTGGAGATGGGCTATTCACCGCAAGCGGTGGAAGACAAGTTGAAAGAGGTGTTCCACGATGTGTTCTTCGGTCCCAACAAAGTGTATTTCGAAGTGGGGGACTCCATGGGATATGTGTCGGACATTAAGAACCATGATGCTCGTACTGAGGGTATGTCATACGGTATGATGATTGCGGTGCAGCTAAACCAGAAAGATATTTTTGACCGTCTGTGGCGGTGGAGTAAGAAATACATGCAGCATCAGTCGGGTATCCGTGAGGGCTATTTTGCCTGGAGTTGCAAGACCGATGGTACGCGTAACTCCGATGGGGCAGCCAGCGATGGTGAGTTGTATTTCATCACCTCCCTGATCTTTGCCTCCAACCGCTGGGGTGATGATACGGGCATCAACTACAAGGCTGAGGCCCAGCGTATCATTAACTGTACAATGCCGAAGGAATATGAACCGGAACGTCGGCAAGGAGGTTTCGGAGGCTTCGGCGGTTTCGGACAACAACAGCAAGGACCGCAGAGGATGTTCCTCATCGATCCCGAAACCAAACTGATCACTTTCACACCCGATGGTTTTGGACAGCGTTATACCGATCCCTCCTATCATATACCTGCCTTCTATGAGGTGTGGGCACGATGGGCCGACGACGGACGGGCTGACTATTGGCGAGCATGTGCTGAAGCCAGTAGGGCATTCCTTCACAAGGCTACCGATGCGAAGACCGGTTTGAATCCGGATATGTGTCAGTATGACGGTTCACAGATGCAGGGCTTCGGCGGCAGAAGAAATCCCAGCAATAATTTCCGTTATGACTCTTGGCGTGTACCGATGAACATCACCCTCGACTACGAGTGGAGCTGTGCTGATCGTGAATGGCAGCAGGGCTATGGTGAGCGTATTCAGAATTTCTTTTATTCTCAAGGCGTTCATGAGTTTGTTGATCAATACCGCACAGATGGCTCATTACCAGAGGAGAACGAGATACTGCAGGCTGGCGGCTTCAGAAAGCTTCGTCATTCGATCGGGTTGGTTTCTACGGTGGCTGCAGCCTCTATGCTTTGTACCCATGAAAAGAGCAAAGAGTTCGTGGATGAGCTGTGGAATGCCAAACACGAACCCTTTGAGGATGGTTATTTCGATGCTTACTACGATGGTCTGTTACGACTTTTCGCCTTTATGCATCTCAGCGGTCATTACCGGGTAATCCTCCCCGGGGATTGAGAAGATTATTTACATAACCTGATCTCACTGACACGTGGAGTTTGCCTACCATTGACGGCAGCCAGTGTCAGTGAGATTTCTTTTGGTCTCACCTCTGCGGGCAGTTCCACGATCATCAGCCCTTGTCTGTCGAAAGAGTGGTTAACGAGAGATATGTCATTCACCTTCAGGGTGAGTGGCTCACGGTCACCGACAAATCCCTTGATACGAAGCTTGGTGGCGCCTTCGCCTTTCAGCTGATAGGAGAATGTGCCACGGGTACGACGCCAGTGGATACCCTCGTCAGCTCCGTTCCAGCTGCCTTCCGACAGGAAGAAATGGTCACTTTCCGACTGTTGCTCACCACAGAATATCTTGTCGAGGGTGAGAGATTCCAGAGCCTGTCGTTCCTGCTCTACTGCAGCAATCTCCTCTTTCTTGGCATTCCATTCGTTGGCGGAATAAAGCGGGAAATAGATCTGATAACGACACTCATATAACTGATAGAACGGCACCAGTTCCATTCCCTCGAAAGAGGGGAGGGTAAGACCGTTGAGACGGAAAGTCATCGGACGGTCGGCCACTGGTTGCAGGTGGGAAAGAATAGATGCTTTGTCACCGATGATGGCAGGCATCTGATAGAGTGGTATCTGCGGTCCGACAGCGATATGTCCGCCACGGCTGTCATCTGCGTACATCCCGTCTTGGCGGTCTGTGCCGGTCTTGGCTGCCAGAACGATAGGACCATAGAGGAAACTGTATTGTGCCTTCCCGTCGGGGGTGGTCATGGCAGTGAGGTGCATAGGCAGCTCCACGTGAATCTGGTCACCGTCATTCCATTTCCTGTTCACGATGATGTTCCCGTTCTCTTCCTTGAATTTCGTATCCTGTCCGTTCACCAGCACCTTCATGTCTTCCGTCCACCATGGCTTACGGATCTTCACGGCAAACGACTTGGACTTTTTCATTTGGAGGGTTATATCAGTGGAAGGTTCTTGTGGAAAGCGGTTTTTCTGTGTCACCGTGAGGTCGTTCCATGAGAGGATGGAGGGTATGAACAAGTTCACGATAAGATCTTGTCCCTGATGGGCGTAGATCATTTCTCCATAGCGTGCCGGGTTCTCCAATCCCGTTCCCACACAACACCACATGGAGGTCTGGGGCTGAGAATAGACACGGTAGTGTCCTGAGCGCATCGGGGTGAAATACACGAAACCTCCCTGTACGGGGTTGAGAATGGAGAGTATATGATTATAGAGTGCCCGTTCGTAGTAGTCGATATAGCTCACGTTGGCAGTTGTCTGGTAGAGCATCTTGGTGAGTCGAAGCATGTTATAGGTGTTACAGCTTTCCGGTCCCTGCTCACTCTCCAGCAAACCACTGAAGTCGTTGGTGGGATTGAAATGTTCTCTCATGGAGTTGCCGCCGATCGACACACTACGTTGTGCAATGACGACGTCCCAGAAGAAAGCGGCAGCCTGATCCCATTCGGCTAATCCTTCGATATCGGCAATACGTTTGTATCCGATCACCTTGGGAATCTGGGTGTTGGCATGTTTGCCCGTGAGGTTATCTTCTTTCTTCAGCAACGGTTGCAGCATCTGCTGGTCACTGAATTGGTGAGCCAGTCGGAGGTATTTCTTGTCGCCGGTGATAGCGGCCACATCGGCGAAGGTCTCGTTCAGTCCACCCTGCTCACTGCGCAGCATCTGCTGGATCTGTTCATCACTGAGGGTGCTCACCTCCTGAATCATCCAGTCTGTCAGCTTCACCAGCATCTGCTTGGCATCTTCCCGTCCTGCCATCAGCCACGCATCGCGCAGTCCTGCATAGATCTTATGAATATTATATAAAGGTACCCAGCGGTCGTTCAGTCCGAACGAAGCAGCACGGATATTCCCCTCAGCAATCTCTTTCCACATTTGCGGTCCGTTGGGAATCCCCGCCAAGTAGCCGTTGCCAGAAGCATCCTGACTGCGTTTCAACTCTTGCAGGAAATAGTCCATGCGCTGTTCAATCTCCCGGTTTCCCGTGGCAGCATACATGTACGACAAGGCCGACAGGTAATGGCCGCCGATATGTCCGTCAAGACCGGTGTTCTCCCAGTTTGTGTAGTTCTCGGCCTTAGGCTTCAGTCCTGCGCCTTTCAGGTAGGGTGCCAATAGTCGGTCGGCATCTAACCCCAAGAGGTAGTGGATGTCTGCCTGTTGGTTTTTGAGGAACTGACTATCGGTGAGTCTGACCTGACTGATTGGGAATGTTTCTACTAAAGATGGAATCTGAGCCATCATCATAGATGCGGTGGTAGCCGTCAAGGCGAAGGTGATAAAAAGTCTCTTCATGAGATGATTTGTTATTTAGTGAATTTGTTTGCAAATATATAAAAAAAAGATGAGAATGCTACCAAATGTTATTCCAAATACCTTTATTATTATAAGGATGAAACAAGATATGAATTTTTTGATACAATCCCGATGCCCTATCCCAAGAGAATTGCGTAATTTTGCAATCTAATAAATAGAAAGACGAATGAGATTACGTGCATGGCTCGTTTCAATGATGATCGTCAGTGAATGTTTCTTGGCGGTCTGTGCTGCATGGGGTGCGACAACTGTTCCCCCGGTAAATGGTATGTCACCCAATGGTCGGTTGCTGGTGGTTCCTTATGAGGATGGCTTTCAAGTTCTGTACAAAGGAATTTCCGCTCTACGTATTCCGATGATGAAGGCAGAAACTGCCACGAAGATAAAGAACGGACCGTTACAGTTTGTTGAACACCTCACTGTGGATTATCAGATGTTGTCGGGCAAACGGCTGCATGCCACGAATGAAGCCAACGTATATCGTGTGGCGATGGGGCCTCAGGCATCACTGGTATTTCGCCTCTATAATGACGGCATCGCATTTCGTTATGAATATACAGGGTTGTCAGCAAACCAATGTCCCCAGGAGCAGACCATCTATCGTATTCCCGAAGGAACACGGCGGTGGATGCAGCAGTGGACGGATGCCTACGAGGGCTTCTTCCCGCTCTCTACTACCTACAAGGTGAAACCGGTTCCTTCCTTCAGCGGTGTGTCAAAGTCGGAGGATGGCTGGAATAACCGTTGGGGCTATCCGGCTCTGCTCGAACCTGCTGACGGAGTGTTTACCCTTATCACCGAAGCCAATATCGAACGCAATCAAAGTGCTTCATGCCTGTTCAATAACGGTGAGGACTATTCTGTTGTACCTGCAGAGAACGAGGCTACGATCAGTGGTGAATGGCACTCCCCGTGGCGTGTCGTTATCATCGGCAGTCTTTCCAACATTGTGGAGTCAACACTCGTCACTGATGTGTCGGAGCCCAACAAACTGAAAGATAGCAACTGGATTCATCCGGGTGTGGTGTCATGGATCTACTGGGCCTATAACCATGGTTCCAATGATTATACGATCATCAAGAAATATGTGGATATGGCAGTTGCCTTGAAACTGCCATACGTATTGATAGATGCGGAGTGGGACACGATGAAAGACGGCTATACCATTGAGGATGCAGTAAGCTATGCCAAGTCGCAAGGCATCAAACCCCTTATCTGGTACAACTCTTCCATCGGGTGGGTGGATGGTGCCCCCACACCCAAATATCGTCTGAACAGACCCGAAGACCGTGAAAAGGAGTTTGCCTGGTGTGAGCGCATCGGGGTGGCCGGTGTGAAGATCGACTTTTTCTCTGGGGATAACCTAAAGAATATGGACTATTGTATCGAACTCTTGGAGTGTGCCGCCAAGCACCATCTGTTGGTGAATTTCCATGGGGCTACCATTCCGCGAGGCTGGCAGCGAACCTACCCGAACCTGCTCTCCACAGAAGGTGTGTATGGCGCAGAGTGGTATAATAATGTAGGTACTTTCACGAATAAGGCAGCAGCTCATAATGCCACACTTCCTTTCACACGCAATGTGATCGGACCGATGGACTATACCCCGTGTGCTTTCTCCGACTCGCAGCATCCACATATCACCACCCATGCCCATGAATTGGCACTGACGGTGATCTTTGAATCAGCATTGCAGCATCTGGCCGACAGACCCGAGAGTCTGCTGGCCCAACCTGGTGAGGTACGATCATTCTTCGGTCAACTTCCTACCGTGTGGGACGATACCCGATTGCTGACAGGCTATCCTGCCGATCATGTGGTCATGGCTCGGCGTAGCGGACAGACATGGTATGTGGCGGGCATCAACGGTACCGATGAACAGAAAACCATCACGTTCAACCTCCGCGAGATCTTTCCCTCACGACATGGACAGGTAACGGTCTTTGCCGACAGTGGCAATAGGGATGAACCTTGGTCCATCACCACGATGACCGCCGAACGGCTGCCCACCTCGATGACCTGTCTGCCTCGTGGCGGTTTTGTGCTCGTTGTCAACGAATAAGAAAAGTATTCACTAACTATAACAATTATTATCAATGATGAAAACAATCATGTTGAAGAAAGTGCTCTTGGCAGCACTGTTGGCACTGCCGTTTGCGAAGATGACGGCTGCCGTAGATCCTTATTTCTACATCTTCCTCTGTTTCGGACAGTCGAACATGGAAGGAGCAGCACGCCCGGAGGCTGCCGACATCGCCAGTCCTGGACCCCGATTCCTGCTGATGCCTGCAGTAGATGATCCGCAGCGTGGGCGAAAGATGGGGGAGTGGTGCGAGGCATCGGCACCCCTGTGTCGTCCTAATACAGGACTGACCCCTGCCGACTGGTTCGGTCGTACCCTCGTGGCCTCGTTGCCGGAGAACATCAAGATCGGTGTCATCCATGTGGCAATTGGTGGTATCAAGATCGAAGGCTTCATGCCCTCCGAGATCGCCAACTATGTGAAGACAGAGGCTCCCGGATGGATGAAGGGAATGCTTGAGGCTTACGACAATAATCCGTATAAAAGACTGGTCGATCTGGCAAAGAAAGCCCAGAAGGATGGTGTCATCAAGGGTATCCTCATGCACCAAGGTGAGTCGAACACAGGTGACCCTGACTGGGCCAAGAAAGTGCAGAAAGTATATGATGCACTCTGCGGTGACTTGAAGCTGAAACCTGAGGAGGTTCCTCTCTATGCAGGACAGATCGTTCAGGCCAATGGTCAGGGAGTGTGTATCGGTTGTAAGAAGCAGATCGATGAACTGCCTCAAACACTCCATACCGCACAGGTGATCTCTTCCGATGACTGTACCAATGCCCCCGACCGCCTGCACTTTGATGCTGCCGGTTACCGTGAGTTAGGATGTCGCTATGGTGAGGCTGTGGCCCGTAACCTGGGCTTTGAGCCGAAGCGTCCGAAGATGCCGACAACGGTGAAGAAAATGGTGGTGCCCGCCGATGCTTTCATCGCCTCTACCACCGTGCCCGGCAATCAATATCCTAAACTCGACTCCCAGCACCGTGGGTATTTCTACATCAAGGCTCCTGAGGCAAAGGGTGTGGTGCTCGATATCTGCGACAAGAAATACAACATGCAGTCGGATGGTGAGGGTGGATGGACCGCTGTCACCGATCCCTTGGTAGAGGGCTTCCACTACTATTTCATGAATATCGGCGGTGTGGACTTCATCGATCCAGCTACAGAGACGTTCTTCGGCTGTAACCGCGAGGCAGGTGGTATTGAGGTTCCCGAGGGCAGCGAAGGCGACTATTATCGTCCGCAGCAGGGTGTTCCACACGGTCAGGTGCGCAGCATCTATTACTTCAGCAATGAGCAGCAGACATGGCGCCATGCCATGGTTTATACACCGGCTGAGTATGAACTGAAGAAGTTCCAGAAGAAACGCTACCCCGTGCTCTACCTGCAGCATGGCATGGGCGAGGATGAGACAGGATGGAGTAAGCAGGGACACATGCAGCACATCATGGACAATGCCATTGCCAAGGGTGAGGCCGTACCGATGATCGTGGTGATGGAAAGTGGTGACATCAAGGCTCCGTTCGGTCAGGGCCAGACGATGCAGACCTATGGTAACTCGTTCTATCCCGTACTGCTGAACGATCTGATTCCTTACATCGATGCCAACTTCCGTACGAAGAGCGACCGTGAGAACCGGGCCATGGCCGGACTTTCATGGGGTGGTCACCAGACTTTCGATGTAGTGCTGACGAACCTCGATAAGTTCTCTTACCTTGGTACCTTCAGTGGTGCCATCTTCAACCTCGATGTCAAGACGGCCTATGATGGCATATTCACCAAAGCCGACGAACTGAACAAACAGATCCATTACTTCTTTATGATGAGTGGTACGGAGGGCATGGACAAGATGTTCGGCACCGAGAAACTGGTTAAGAGTCTCAACGAGATGGGTGTCAATGCCCATTACTATGAGTCAACGGGCACCGCCCACGAGTGGCTCACCTGGCGTCGCGGACTGAAACAGTTCATCCCGCATCTGTTCAAGAAGTAATTTCTTCTAAACAGAGAATCTATACATAGTGAACCCCAGAAGTTAGACAGAAAACTTCTGGGGTTCACTTCGCTGATGGTCATCGGTCATTTCTCGTTGGTGGATCCATCCCTATTGTAAGCACCACAATCATGTGTTAACAACTAAAAAAACTAACATATTTAGTTTAAAAACTAAACAATTTAGTTGCAAATAACGAAATCTTTTAGTTACTTTGCGCTCAGATATTGATTATTGACGCATTTTTAGGTAACTTAAAACCGTTAGCAATGAAGAAACTGACCAACAAGGAAAAGGAAATCATGGACCTGTATTGGCAGCACGGTCCGATGTTTGTTAGGGAGTTGCAAGCGCTTTACGATGAGCCACGCCCTCATTTCAACACGCTCTCCACGATTGTTCGCATTCTGGAGCGTGAGGGCTATCTCGGTCATAAGCAGTTTGGCAATACCTACCAATACTATCCTCTCATCTCGGAGGCAGAATATGGACGTAAGTCGATAGCTGGTATCATCAAAAACTACTTCGACGACTCTTACCTCTCTGCCGTGTCCTCGTTTGTCAAGGAAGAAAAGATCAGTATTGAGGACCTTCGCGAACTCATTAACAAAATCGAACAAGAGCAATGATGGATTTCCTGATATACGACGTCAAGGTAGCGGTGCTCATCGTGGTGTTCTATATGTTCTACCGTCTGATGCTGGCCCACGAGACCTTCCACCGTGTGAACCGCCTGGTGCTGTTAACCACGGCTTTGGCCTCGTTCCTATTACCGCTGTGTGTGTTCACCATGCACAAGACAGTGATGGTTGACTACGACTACAGTCAGTTTGGTGAACTCACTATGAACGAGTCTGTTGTGTCGGCCATGCCAACCGACAACCAACCCTCTGTCATCCTGACAACCGTCCTGCCTGTCCTGTTTATTATAGGTATGCTGGCTACGCTTGTACATACCCTGATATCACTCATCAGAATCCAGTTGCTTATCCATCGAAGCGAGAAACATCCGCAAGAAGACGGTACGGTGATCTGTGTGACCGGTAACACAACACTGTCGCCCTTCAGCTGGATGCACTATATCGTGATGAACCGTAGCGACTATGAGGCGCACGATGCCGCCATACTCGCTCATGAACGGGGACATATCCGTCTCGGACACTCATGGGACCTGCTCTTCGTTGATCTACTCACTGCCCTCCAGTGGTTCAACCCCGCCATGTGGATGCTACGCTCGGATCTCCGTGCCATCCACGAATACGAGGCCGACAGTGAGGTACTCTCTCTTGGGATTAATGCGCGTCAATATCAATATCTGTTAATCTCAAAGGCCGCAGGCATCGGTGGGTACTCCCTTGCCAACGGTATCAGTCATAGTACCCTCAAAAACCGAATCAATATGATGTTACATAAGAAATCTAACCGAACCAGTTTGTTGAAGCTTTTCGCTCTCGTCCCCATCGTGGGCATCACCTTAGCTCTCAATGCACGAACCGTCAACGATTATGTCTATGATGGTCCGCAGAAGCAGAACCCCGTGAAGAAAGGTAAGAAGAATACCACCATCAAGGTGGGTACTCAGGAGATCAAGGTGACTGAAGATCAAAAGGATGATAAGACCGCTACGGTTACCATGAATGTGGTTGAGGAAGAACAGAACGCAACCGATGAAAAGGTGTTTGATGTGGTTGAGAACATGCCCCAGTTCAATGGCGGAATGGGCGCCTTGATGCAATACCTGTCTCATAATATCCACTATCCGGAAGAGAGCGATGTGCAAGGCCGCGTCATCGTCAGCTTCGTGATAGGCAAGGATGGCAGTATCAGTAATGCACAGGTGGTGAAATCCCTTCATCCCTCATTCGATGCTGAGGCTCTTCGTATCATCAACAATATGCCCAAGTGGATTCCTGGCACCCAGAATGGCAAACCTGTCAATGTCAAATACGCCGTTCCCATCAGCTTCAGGAAGGCAACAGGTAGCTTCGAGACAAAGGAAGAACCCCAAGCCGTAGGCACCTTTGTTACTATCGAGGGGGATGGTAATGTCAAGGTGGCAAGAGAGAATGATAAGAAAGCAGTGGAAGTCATTGTTGCTAAAGGAATCGGTCTTTTCGACTTCGTTGACGATAAGGACATCGATATCTATGTTGATGGTAAGTTGATTGACCTGAATGACAAGCGCAACACGGTTTCCCCCGATAACATCGAGCGTATAGAAGTCAAGGGCACCAAGGGTACTCGTAAGAGCATTCACGTCTACACGAAGAAAAAGTAATCATCCGGTTGGTTGTACTAAAAGTAACGGGGATAGGCCGGTTCGGTTTACTCCCGTTATTCTTTTACAGAGTTTGCCCCGTGGTGCGCCGATTACCGGGGCATCGTCATCCAGAATGGGAAGAAACGTTTCAGAAAATGATTGTAAACAAGTCCAATAACTTCAGAAACCATCTTTTAATGGACAAGAATACGGCTCTTAGAAGCAAAAGAATGTGACTTGTAATTACAAAACAAATTGTTTTGTTCTTTAAGAAGTAGGTTTTTACACACAAAAGTGATGCTTTTTAGAAGACAAAACAATTTGTTTTGTTACGGGAGTTCTACGTTAATGAAAGATGAAATAGCATTAAAGAAAGATGAAAAGGCAGTTTTCAAGACATGATTACGGCTTCGGAAGATGATACAGGACTATAACGAAAAACCGCTGAACCAGTGGTTCAGCGGCGTTTCTCTCAATTTCGTTCGAGCTTAGATTACTCAGCAACAGCAGCTGTATCAACAGCAGCGGTGTCAGCAACAGCAGCGGTGTCAGCTACGAGAGTGTCAACCGGCTCTTCTACTGCGGGAGCAGCAGGCTTGTTGTCTGTACAAGATGCGAAAGAGATAGCTGCAACAGCTACGAACATTAAAACTAATTTCTTCATTTTCTTTGCTTTTTTAAATCTGTAAAACAATCATTTGTTTATTAAAACGTTGCAAAGGTAAGCATTTTTTTGATAGGTTGTTCTTTTTTTAGCGTTTTTTTTTAGGGTAAAATGTAACTTTTTTATAAGTCGTTGATTTATAGCAACATACAAACTGCTAATAACTGTTAAAGTTTTAAACAATGTCAATATGGTAAGAAAAAATGCCCGTTTATTTTATTCTTCACCCGACTTTTCGTACCTTTGCACATCGAATCTTTTAGGTCACCCCAGTACTATATATAATAAGGTGTATGATTAACAGTGCTGCTTTTCAAGGAAAGAAGGCTGCCTATTTCACTCTGGGCTGTAAACTGAACTTCTCTGAGACATCAACCTTCGGGAAGATGCTTCAGGAGATGGGTGTATCGACTGTTGCCAAAGAGGAACAGGCAGATCTTTGTCTGATAAACACATGTTCGGTGACAGAAGTGGCCGATCACAAATGCCGACAGGCTATTCACAGGATGGTGCGTAACCATCCTCATGCTTTCGTGGTGGTGACGGGATGCTATGCTCAGTTAGAGGCTGAGGAGGTGAGTAAGATCCCCGGTGTTGACTTGGTGTTGGGCAGTGATGAGAAAGCGAGACTGATCCAGTTCTTAGCCGATGCATGGAGCGAGGAGATCTGCGAGGGCACGGAGGAACGGAGGTACGAGGGTTCTAAGGATCGAGGGCTCGTGGGTACGGGAAAGGTGTTCAGGAAGGAAAAGACCAAGGATATCCAGTCGTTCGCCCCTTCATGTTCACGTGGTAATCGTACTCGTTATTTCCTGAAGGTGCAGGATGGCTGTAACTATTTCTGTACCTATTGTACCATTCCCTTTGCCCGTGGCTTCAGCAGGAACCCTACCATTGAGTCGTTGGTGCGACAGGCCGAGGAGGCTGTGCATGAAGGAGGAAAGGAAATTGTGCTGACGGGTGTAAACATCGGTGATTTCGGTAGAACCACAGGTGAGCGTTTTATCGACCTTGTAAAGGCATTGGATCAGGTAGATGGTGTGGCCCGCTATCGGATCAGCAGTCTGGAACCAGATCTTTTAGACGATGAGCTGATCGCCTACTGTGCTGAGAGTCGTGCCTTCATGCCCCATTTCCATATTCCTCTGCAAAGTGGGTCGGACGAGGTGCTGCGACTGATGCACCGCCGTTACGACAAGGCCTTGTTCGCGCATAAGATTGAACTGATCAAGACGATGATGCCCGATGCTTTTATCGGTGTGGATGTGATGGTAGGCACACGAGGAGAGAAACCGGAGTATTTCGAGGAATGCTACGACTTCCTGAGTGCTTTGCCTGTTACCCAGTTGCATGTGTTCCCTTATTCGGAACGTCCTGGGACGGCTGCCTTGAACATCCCATACGTGGTGAGTGCCCATGACAAGAAACTGCGCTCGAAACGGTTACTGTCTTTATCTGATGAGAAGACGGAAGCTTTCTATGCCTCCTACATCGGTCAGGAGGCAGAGGTGCTTTTCGAAAAGGCAGCACGGGGAAGAGCCATGCATGGTTTCACCCGTAACTATATCCGGGTGGAACTGCCGCCGGCAGAGGGAAACAATGCTCTTGACAACCAGTTGGTGAAGGTCCGTTTAGGAGGAATGAATCATGACAAGACAGCCTTGAAGGTGGAACATATATTATAATAAGGTATATAGGGTATGGATCAGGTAGCGATCGTGATATTGAACTGGAACGGCGAGAAGATGCTCTCGCGATATATGAATACGCTGATGGAATACTCCCGCCGCTCGGCTAAGGTGTATGTGGCGGATAATGCCTCAACAGATCAGTCTGTGCCATTCCTGATACAGCATTTCCCGGAGGTGCAGATCATCCAGTTAGAGAAGAATTGGGGCTTTGCCGAAGGATATAATCAAGCCCTTCGGCAAGTGGAGGCAGAATATTACGTGCTGCTGAACAGTGATGTGGAAGTGACGCATCATTGGCTGACGCCACTCATTGAATTCATGGACAATCACCCTGATGTGGCAGCCTGTCAGCCCAAGCTGCTATCAGTGGCAAACAAAGATGCCTTTGAGTATGCGGGTGCCAGCGGTGGCTTCATCGACAAATACGGTTACCCTTTCTGCAGGGGACGTATCTTCGACACCGTGGAAGAGGACAACGGACAGTATGATACGCCTGCCGAGGTGCTGTGGGCCACGGGGGCCTGTCTGATGATCCGTGCTTCCGACTACTGGAAGGTGGGCGGACTCGATGGCCGTTTCTTTGCTCATAACGAAGAGATCGATCTGTGCTGGCGTCTTCGGATGGCGGGAAGGAAAGTGTGCTGTATCCCCGACAGTCAGGTATATCATGTGGGGGGTGGTACATTACCGAAGAGCAACCCGATGAAGACCTACCTGAACTTCCGTAATAACCTCACCATGCTTTACAAGAACCTGCCTGACAAGGAATTGAAGAAGGTGATGCGGATGAGGTGGTGGCTCGATTATGTGGCGGCGTTCCAGACCCTGCTGTGCAATGGCAACATTGGTGATTTCAAAGCCATCTTCCGGGCACGACGGGATTTCCAACGGTGGCGCAAAGACTTCAAGGCCGACCGGGATGCCTTGCAACATGACAGGGTGGTGGCTGTTGTTCCCGAACGGAAACGTTTCAGTATCCTTTGGCAGTATTATGTCAAAGGTAGAAAGACCTTCGCTGAGCTGCCTGAGTGAGTATTTCCCCACGGGTATTGGCATACTTTTTGCTGTCCGCCTTATAGAAAGGAGATACGTTTATGGCATTTATAGACTATTACAAGATTTTGGGTGTCGCGAAAGACATCCCTCAGAAAGACGTAAAGAAGGCATACTTGAAGCGTGCCAAGCAGTTCCATCCCGATCTTCATCCCGATGACCCAAAGGCCAAGGCCAAGTTTCAGGCCCTGACAGAGGCGTATGATGTGATAGGAGATCCAGAGAAACGGAAGAAATATGACCAGTATGGAGAACGATGGAAAGAGATGGATGCGATGAACCAGCAGGGAGGCTTTAACTGGTCGCAGCAAGGCGGGACACCTTTCGAAGGCTTTGACTTCAGCTCTTTCAACGGTGGCGGCTTCAGTAGTTTCTTCCAGGATCTGTTTGGCGGTGGCAGTAGGAAGACACGCTCACAAGGTTTCGGTCGTCAGAGTAGGGGAGAGATGAACGCCAATGTGAACATCGATCTCTACACGGCTCTGCTGGGTGGTGAGGTGATGATCCAGCTGAGTACGGGCTCGAAGATCAAACTAAAGGTAAAGCCTGAGACGCAACCTGGTACGAAGGTGCGGTTACGCGGGAAAGGCTATGATCGGGGTGACGGTACCTATGGCGATCTGATCATTACCTATCAGGTACAGTTACCAACGCATCTGACCGACCGCCAACGTGAACTGTTACGACAGATGCAGATGGGCTAAATGTTAAAATACCCTTAACGCAAATACTTTTGTCAGTGGGATGTGCTTGGTTTTTAAGAATTTGTCGTACCTTTGCAGCCGCTATCACGAGTTGATGGCATGAGATTCAAATTTAATTCAATTAATTAAACAATTTAACATTAAACAATGGCAACAAAAATCAGATTGCAGCGCGGCGGTCGTAAAGGCTATGCCTTCTACAGCATCGTTATCGCTGACGCAAGAGCACCACGTGATGGTAGATTTACTGAGAAGATTGGTACTTATAATCCTAACACCAATCCTGCCACAGTAGATTTGAATTTCGATCGTGCACTCTACTGGGTAGAAGTGGGCGCACAGCCTACTGACACTGTACGCACCCTTTTGAAGAACGAGGGCGTTTACATGATGAAGCACCTCCGCGGTGGTGTGAAGAAGGGCGCTTTCGATGAGGCTGCAGCCCAGAAGAAGTTTGATGCATGGAAAGAGGCTAAAGTGAAAGGATTCGATGCCGTCCGCGAGCAGGTGGTCAAGTCTAAGAAAGAGGCTGTCGCTAAGGAGCTGGAGGCAGAGAAGAAGATCAACGAGGCTATTGCCCAGAAGGTGGCTGAGAAGAAGGCTGCTGCCGCTGCTGCACAGGCAGAGGCTGCTGCTGAAGCTGCTGCTCCTGCTGAGGAGGCTCCCGCTGAGGCATAACCACTCATCAGTACAGTTTACAGGAAGAGGCAGGCGCAAGCCACGCCTCTTTCTTTTTATCTCTCATCTCTCATCTCTCATCTTTTATCTCTCATCTTTTATCTCTCATCCTTTCCCGTGCACATTGTTGAGATTCCTTCGTTTTTTCCACCCTATGGCGGTGAGTTCTGCATCGAACAGTCGAAAGCGTTGCAAACGTTTGGACATGAGGTGCGGATCATTAGTAATGTGCAATTGTCGGTGAAGAGGAGTGTCAGGGAGTTTCTGACGCTACCGTATGACAGACGGTTTATTGAGATTGAGGGAATACCTGATTATCAGTCGTATATGCGGGGCATCCCCAAGGTAATCCGACCCAATGTCGAACGTTGGGTGCGAATAGTACGTGAGATGTTCCGGACATATATGAAACGCTACGGGAAACCTGATATTCTTCATGCCCACTGTGCCAAGTGGGCGGGTTACGCAGCTATGCTGATGGCGCGAGAGTTTGATATACCTTACGTGATCACAGAACACCTGCCTTTCATGATCTTCAAGGAGGAGTTCGGATCTGAGGGTGCTGATGCGTGGCAGGTTCCATTGCTGCGTGAAGCTTATCAACATGCCGACAGGGTTATTCCTGTTTCTGAGGAGGTGGTGACTGATCTGGCTCCGTTCTTCGGTCATGATTATCATTGGACAGCGGTGTCGAATGTGATAGATGTAGATTTCTTCGCCTATCGAAAAAGACCTCCCCGTGATGGCCGACCGTTCCGTTTTTGCTGTATCGGCAATTATATTTATCGGAAGGGTTACGATGTGTTGTTTAAGGCTTTTCGTCTGTTGTCGGAAACAAGTCCTGTGATAGAACTGCATATTGCAGGTGCAGGAACAGATAGCAGTGCGTGCCAACAGGCGATGCATCGCCTCGGTGGTCATACAAAGATTGTCGCTCATGGCTGTATCGACAGGGAGTCGGTAAGATCTTTATTGTATGACAGTGATGCGATGGTGCTGGCTACCCGTGATGAGACGCAGGGGTTGGTTCTTCTGGAGGCTATGAGTACAGGTATCCCTGTGGTGACCACCGAAGCCGTGCCCCAATGTGTGCGTATTACTGGTGGATGCTGGGTTGCACCTGTGGATGATGACAAAGCGTTTTGTGAGATGATGCGTCAGGTGATGGAAGATCGTGGTGATCATCGTGAGACTGTTTCCAGAAGAGTAGGTGCGATGGCATCTCCTTCGGTCATCGCCAACCGATTAACACAAATCTTTCAGGAGTGTATAGAAGCGCGTCAAAGCGTCTGATAGAAATCAATATACTGCTGGGCTATTTTCAGGTAGTCGTGGTGCTTCCTCACGTATTCTATGCTTTGTCGTCTTAGTTCGGGTATGCGCTCAGGATGCATGACGAGCTGTTCCAATTCATGATACACACTCTCGTAGGTGGGCTCAACGTTGATGATCGGGCGCAACTCTTCTTCATGGATGATCTCGTAGTTCTCCGGCTCACCGCCTCCGATATCGATGATCCCTTTCGACATGGCTAAGAGTGAGTTCATCGAAGGGGTGTAGCTGTATAGCTGGTCGAGAATGGCATCACTGCCTTCCATCAGTCGCTGATACTCGGCAAAGGGGACTGAAACCACCTTCACCAGTTCCATCTTATCAGGATGACGGCGTTGCACATCTTCGGCTGCTTTTAGCATGATGTCAGTACCTTTGTAGTCACTCCTCTTTGCATCGATACCGATAAAGATCCGAGTCTTTTCTTTTCTTTTTTCTCCCTCTTCTTTCTCCTCTCTTTCTCTTCCTTTGGTGGATCTGTCAGTATGCTGTCTTTCCGCTCTTTCAATGGGCAGGGGGATAAAGGTCGTCTTTCGGGGAAACAGGGGCTGATAGACTACCCAGTATTCGTACAGACAAGCTACGATGCCATCGCAGTCGTTGGCAATCATTTGGTTCAGTCGTTCATGTGAGGTACCTATCCATTCATCCATAAGTCGGGTAGAAGCGGGATCGGTTCGTACTTGTTCGCCGATATTGTGATCACTGTATCTCAAGGGTTTCTTTTCCACACAGGTCCTTGCCCAATAGGAGTCCTCACCGAAGGCACCTAATACCATCTTCTTATTATGTCGCCGCAGAAAACGATAGATGGGGAATAGCCGTTCTGGTCGCAGATCGAAGATAATGGGATTGATGAGTTGAACGATGTCATAGTCTTTGAGACGGGGAAGAAGTTGCCATACCTTCAGAAGGTAGCGGATACCGTCGCAGTGAGAGGAACTGCCTCTGACCACAGAGATGTCACGGGGATAGTTGCGCCAGCCGTTACCACCAGACACGACGGTGACATCATGTCCGAGTTCCTTCAATCCTTTGGCCAGTGTGGCATGGAGTCCGCTATAGTCGTTGAGCAGAAGTATTCTCATCGTTCTTTGGCAAGCAAGGGTAGGGTATGTACCAGGATTTTCCGTCCCATCTTACTGTTCGTCATGCGGCGGAACCATTTATACTTATGAGTATAGTCACGTTCGGGTAGTGGGAACATACCCCGTTTGTGCAGTCGCTCCAGTCGGCTGTTTAACTCTTGCTCACTATGTGTGAGCATGATGATGTTATAGATATAGTCCATGGTGAGCTGGGCAACACGGCGTTGCAGGGCGATGCGCTCTGCCGAGGGTAGGGTATTGGCTAAATGGTCGAGTTGGGTGATGACATATTCGGCATCGTCTAACCGTTTTTCTTTCCACTGCTTGTCATCATTATGTACGATTGAGTCAGCCCGTTCACGGTAATAGTAGGCATACGTGTCGGTACTATAGATGGTCTCTGCACGGAGGATGAGCTGTGGTGTGAACTCTTCGTCTTCATGCAGCAGCTGTGGTGTGAAGCGCAGGTCACCATTCATCTTCTTCCTGAAGATATACCCCCAAGCAGTAGCCCGGAGGTTATTGTGATGCATGTACTCGGTTCCGCTCACCGGACCTTCGAACAAGTAAGGAGTATCTACCTCTGTCCCCTCGTTGGTGAAGTTGAAGATCACCATGTCGGGTCGGTGCTTCCTGACGATGTCCAAACAGTGTTCGTATCCTCCTTGGATCAGACAGTCATCAGCATCTACGAACTGGATATATTCTCCACGACAAATGTCTATTCCTACATTTCGTGCCGTGCTGAGTCCTTGGTTATACTGACGCAAGTAGATCATCTGATCGCGATAGTCGATCAGTTCATTGAGCGGACTCATGTCGGAGCCGTCGTCAATCAGAATAATCTCTCGTTCTTCTGGGGGGATCGATAACTGCAAGATGCTCTCGATACACTCCCTCAACATCTCTACTGGCAGGTTGTAGTAGGTGATGATAAAACTGATAAGTGGTGTATGGCTCATATCCGTTACTGTTTGTTGGGACAAAAGTACGAAAAGTCGAGCGAAGAACAAAACAAATCCTAATATTTTTTGTATTAATAGGCTTGCTCATGCACACCTTTAACGGCACGACCACTGGGATCATTCATGTTGCGGAAGGCTGCATCCCATTCGAGGGCGATGGCTGTAGAGCAAGCCACGCTGGCCTCGGAGGGTACGCTACGGGCAGCGGAGTCGGAGGGGAAGTGTTCGGCGAAGATGCTACGGTAGTAGTATTCTTCTTTGTTTTTTGGCGGATTGATGGGGAAACGCTCGGCGGCATGAGCCATCTGCTCGTCGGTGACGGCTCGGGAGGTGATGTCCTTGAGGGTGTCAATCCACGAGTAGCCGACACCATCGGAGAACTGCTCTTTCTGTCGCCAGACCACTGATTTAGGCAACAGATCGGCAAAGGCTTCGCGGACAATCTTCTTCTCAATGACGGAGCCTGGACACATCTTTGCCTCGGGATTGGTGCGCATGGCCACATCGAGGAATTCTTTGTCGAGGAAGGGCACACGGCCCTCTACACCCCATGCCGAGAGACTCTTGTTGGCACGCAGACAGTCGTAGAGGTATAGCTTGCCTAACTTGCGGACCGTCTCCTCATGGAAGTCCTTGGCCGATGGTGCTTTATGGAAATAGAGATATCCGCCAAAGATTTCATCGGCACCTTCGCCGGAGAGTACCATCTTGATACCCATCGACTTGATGACACGAGCTAACAGATACATTGGCGTGGAGGCTCGTACGGTTGTTACGTCGTAAGTCTCGATGTAATAGATGACATCGCGGATGGCATCAAGCCCCTCCTGAATGGTATAGTTGATTTCGTGGTGCACGGTACCGATGTGGTCGGCCACCAGTCGGGCTTTTGCCAAATCAGGAGCACCCTTCAGACCAACGGCAAAAGAATGGAGTCGGGGCCAGTAGGCTTTCGACATGGAGTTGTCTTCGATGCGATGTTCGCTGAACTTCTCGGCAATAGCAGAGATCACCGATGAATCAAGACCGCCTGAGAGCAGTACGCCATAAGGCACATCGCTCATGAGCTGTCGACGGACAGCATCTTCAAGCGCATCGTGGATGGCACCAGCACTGGCTTCATTGTCTTTCACGGCTTCATAGCTGAACCAGTCACGTTGATAGTAGCGTTTCATTCCAGGCTGTTCACTCCATAGGTAATGACCAGGAAGGAACGGCTCATAACGTTCGCACTGTCCTTCGAGGGCTTTCAACTCGGAAGCCACATAGACGGTGCCGTCGCTATCGTAACCGATATAGAGGGGGATCACACCGATGGGATCGCGGGCAATGAGGAACGCATCGCGCTCCTCATCGTAGAGCACGAAAGCAAAGATTCCACTAAGTTCTTCGAGGAAGTGGATACCCTTGTCGCGATAGAGAGCCAGGATGACCTCGCAGTCACTACCTGTCTGGAATTCATAGCGACCAGCATAGCGTCGGCGGATTTCCTGATGGTTGTAAATCTCGCCATTCACAGCCAGTACCTGTAAGCCCCCTTCAGCTCCTTCCGAAGGGTGGGGACTAAAGAGTGGCTGTCCGCCCGACTCTGGGTCAACAATGCTCAGTCGCTCATGGGCGAGGATAGCTGAGCCACCACAGTATATTCCACTCCAGTCAGGACCGCGATGGCGAATCTTCTGACTCATTCGTAATGCCTTCTGGCGCAGTTCGGGTGTCTGTTTCCGTACGTTTAATATAGCTACTATTCCACACATAATCTATATCCTTTCTCGTTTTATAATTGTTTTTTCAGAATATTCTCAACATAATTGACAAAGGCCTGGTTCACCAGACGGATGCCCCCAGGTGTGGGGTAATGACCTGTGAAATACCAGTCACCTGGGTGATGAGGACAGGCCTTGCGCAAGCCCTCAATACTTTGAAATACCAGTTCTACGGGCGACTGCATACCCTCAGGGCGTAACATCTCAACAATCTTGCGGTTAATATCTTCAACCGTGAACGGTTCATAAATTCTCCGTACGTGATTCTCAAGTGGAGCCACATCCTCTTTGCACCTTTTGTAAACGGCAGCAATTAGTTGGTGCATACCTCTTTCCTTGATTAATTCGATGGCTGCACGGAAGGCACACAGCTCCTCCAGACGTGACATATCGATGCCGTAGTAATCGGGATAGCGAATCTGTGGCGAACTCGACACCATGACTATCTTCTTGGGGTGCAGGCGGTCAAGTATCTTGAAGATGCTTTCTTTCAGGGTGGTGCCCCTCACGATGCTATCGTCTATAATGACAAGGTTGTCTTCATAGGGTCGCAACGAACCGTAGGTAATGTCATAGACATGGGCTGCCAGATCGTTGCGTTCGTTGTTGTCGGTGATGAACGTGCGTAGCTTGATGTCTTTCCATACTACTTTCTCAGTACGTACGCTGAGACCTTGCCGGCGAAATCCGTCCGTCATGCCGTAGAAGGAAACCTCAGCCGTATTGGGGATATAACTGAATACGGTGTTGGCCACATCGCCACCCACGGCCTGCATAATGGCAGGATTTAGTTGTTCGCCCAAGCGTTTACGTTCCAGATAGATATCACGGTCGGAGCCTCGGCTAAAATAGATCCGCTCAAACGAGCAGGCGCTCAGTTCTTGAGCTGGCATAATCTGCTCCAAATGGCTCTCACCATTACGGTGCACGATGAGGGCCTGTCCGGGCTGCAGCTCGCGGATCTCCTCGTATGCCAGATCGAAGGTTGTCTGCAGCACTGGACGTTCACTGGCTATGACCACGATTTCATCGTCGCGATAGTAGAAGGCTGGACGGATGCCCCAAGGGTCACGCACGCTGAACATCTCGCCGCTACCTGTCAGTCCGCACATCACGTAGCCACCATCGTAGTGCTGCATCGTGGTGCGCAACACGTTTGCTATTTCTACATGTTCATCAATATACCGTGTTATGTCTATTCCTTCCAATCCCTTTGATTTGGCCTCATCATACAATCGTTCCACCTCGCGGTCCAATCGGTGTCCCATCAGTTCGAGTGTGATGTAAGAATCGCCATAGATGCGTGGCGATTGACCTTGGGCCGTTAAGAATTCAAAGACATCGCTGACGTTGGTCATATTGAAGTTTCCACACAGACAGAGGTTCTTGGCCCTCCAGTTATTACGGCGTAGAAAGGGGTGTACGAACGTAAGTCCGCTCTTGCCCGTCGTTGAATAGCGCAGGTGTCCCATATAAAGCTCGCCTGCCATCTCCGGGGTTACCCGAGAAAACACTTCCGTGATGGCGTCTTTTCCCTCTGCTTTCTCGCGAAACATGTATTCTGTGCCAGGCTCTTTCTTTAGACATACGGTGGCGATGCCCGCCCCTTCCTGTCCACGGTTGTGCTGCTTCTCCATCATCAGATACAACTTGTTGAACCCGTAGGCCTTCGAGCCGTACTTCTGTTGGTAATAGTCCAGCGGCTTTAACAGGCGAATCATGGCTACACCGCACTCATGCTTCAATTCTTCCATACTTCTATATTTCTTTGCATGCTTGAATGAACGACATAAACAACGGATGTGGATGCAGGACCGTTGATGTGTATTCGGGGTGGAACTGGGTACCGATGTACCAACGTCTGTCGGGTATCTCAACGATTTCAACAAGATTGGCGGCAGGGTTGATACCGACGCACTTCATGCCAGCAGTCTCATACTCCTTTTTATATATATTATTGAACTCGTAACGGTGGCGGTGCCTTTCACGGATGATAAGGCTCTCCACCGAAAGACCCTCCCCCGTCCTCTCCCTATGAGGGAGGAGAGTAGATAGTTGTGACTGCATATATGCCGCATAGGCTTTGCTGCCAGGTTGTAATAGACAATCGTAAGCCCCCAGCCGCATGGTTCCACCCATCTGTGTAATGCTTTTCTGTTCTTCCATCAGGTCAATCACATTCACAAGGTAATCACTCCCTTCCTTCACAGGGAGGGGTTGGGGGTGGGCCTGCTGCGTCTTCTGTACGTCCCTCATCTCGCTGCTATTGGCATCCCGATAGCCTAACACATTCCGTGCGAACTCGATGACCATCATCTGCATGCCGAGACAGATACCGAAGGTCGGGACATCGTGGATGCGACAATATTCTGCTGCAACAATCTTGCCCTCGATGCCGCGTTGGCCAAAGCCAGGACAGATCAATACACCTGCCATGCCGCTGAGTTTATCGACCACGTTCTCATGGGTGATATCCTCGCTGTTTATAAAATGAATCATCGTCTTCACGTTATTGTAGATACCTGCCAGATTGAGGCTTTCGCGGATGCTTTTGTAAGCATCCTGCAGGTCGTACTTACCTACCAGTCCGATGTGCATCTCGCAGGTCGCCTTGCGTTGCTTGTCAAGAAAGTCGAGCCACGGTTTCATGGCAGGGGTCTCGGATACAGGAATGCCTATCTTCCGTAGGATGGCTGCATCGAGTCCCTGTTGCTGCATACTTATTGGTACTTCGTATATGCTCGGCATGTCCTCACTTTGTACCACGCATTCCAGATCGACATTACAGAAAGATGCCACCTTCATACGCAGATGGTCGTCCAGATGGCGTTCGGTGCGCAGTACGAGGATGTCGGGCTGAATACCCATCGACTGCAATTCTTTCACCGAGTGCTGCGTGGGCTTTGTTTTTAACTCGTCGGCAGCTTTTAAATAAGGTACGTAGGTTAGATGCACACACACCGCATCGCGTCCCAGTTGCCAGCGCAACTGTCGTATGGCTTCCATGAACGGGGCACTCTCAATATCTCCGATGGTGCCGCCAACCTCGGTGATGACAAAGTCAAGGTTTTCTTCATTCTCCCGGAGCATACGGCGCTTAATCTCGTCAGTGATGTGTGGTACCACCTGGATGGTCTTGCCCAGATAGTCACCGTGCCGTTCGCGCTCAATAACCGTCTGGTAGATGCGACCCGTCGTGATGCTGTTGTTGCGGGTGGTGCGGATGCCCGTAAACCGCTCGTAGTGACCAAGGTCGAGGTCGGTTTCGAAGCCGTCCTCCGTCACGTAGCACTCGCCGTGCTCGTAGGGGTTCAGCGTTCCAGGGTCGATGTTGATGTAGGGGTCGAACTTCTGGATGGTGACTTTATAGCCACGTGCTAACAGTAGTTTGCCGATGCTGGCGGAGATAATGCCCTTTCCTAACGAGGATACGACACCGCCTGTGACGAAAATATACTTTGTTTGCATATATAATACGTTGTTTATCTCTCACAACACATCCCCCTCTCCCACATAATGGTGGAAGAGAGGGAGAAACCTGGTTATGTTATGAATGCAGCGTAAAACCGATAACCAGGTAGGCTTTTTGTGAACAGGGATTGCCTGTTAACTGTCCGAAGACAGGGATGGAGAACGAGTCAGTCACTCTGATTTCCTTAGTTGCTCGTAGTGATAGGTTGGTGACGGCAAACCCTGTTGTACCGTACGATGTCGTGGCATAAGGAACGGCACCCGCTGAGGCAGTCCAGTTGATGCCAACAATAGAGAATGGGATCATTGCTTCAACATAGCTGCTGTAGGCGCGCTTGCCGTCCTTGTTAACGCCGTCGTTACCAGCAAAGTTTGTGTACCATTGCAAGGCCACAGGACCGAAACCATAACCGATGTTAGCCTCAAATACATGGTTCGTGCCGTGGGCATCGTACTTGAAGTATCGGGCATCAGGATCGAGGCCCTCACTGAACCAGTAGTCGGTGATGCCGATATTAACCCCGCCAATGGAGTAGGCGAGGGTGAGGTCAAACTCTTTCACATCGTCTTTGTTGGACAGGCCATAGCTGCCCCAGGCCGTCAGCGACAGATTCTTGTAGGCAACACCAAACGTAGGCTGTACGGCTACATCTCCCAGTTTCATACCACGCCAGATATACTCGTTGACGAAATCGCCACTGAGGGAGAGTTCCAGAAGACCCTCCCCCGTCCCCTCCCTGCGAGGGAGGGGAGTGGAATCACTTTGTGCCATGGCTTTTAGCGACAGCGTCAATGCTATTATTAATATCATTCTTGTTTTCATACTCTTTTCCATTTTTGTTATAATCATGCTCTTGCTGTTTTATGTGTATCTATTCCCCTCCCTCGCAGGGAGGGGTCGGGGAGGGTCTCTCAGTTGTAGCAACTCTCACCATGTTCGTAGATATCCAGTCCTTCCTCTTCGATACGGCCATCCACGCGCAAACCGTGTAATTTCCTGATACCGTAGAACAGGACGAAGCCGCAAGCGGCTGCCCAGAGGTCGATGCAGAGAATACCGAAACATTCTGCCCCAAAGAATCCCCAGCCGTGGCCGTAGAAGGCACCATTCGATGTGGAGAGCAGTCCCGTCATCAGTGTGCCGAGGATACCGCAGACACCATGCACGGACGAAGCACCCACGGGATCATCAATATGCAGACGGTGGTCGATGAACTCAATCGAATAGACTAGTACGATACCACACACGAGTCCGATGATGACGGCACCAAGGGGTGAAACGAGATCACAGCCTGCTGTGATGCCCACCAGTCCGGCCAGCACACCGTTGAGTGTCAGTGAGAGTGATGGCTTTCCATACTTCAACCATGTGATGAACATCGTGGCCGTACCGCCCGCCACGGCGGCGAGGTTGGTGGTCAGAAATACATGACTGATCGCGATGCGGTTCACTTCACCGCTGGCTGCCAGTTGCGATCCGGGGTTGAAGCCGAACCATCCGAGCCAGAGAATAAATACGCCCAACGAAGCCAATGTCAGGTTGTGACCGGGTATGGCGCGGCTTTTGCCGTCATCACTGTATTTTCCGATGCGGGGACCAAGAGCCATTGCGCCAATCAGAGCCAGCACACCACCTACGCTATGCACGATGGCCGAACCGGCAAAGTCGTGGAACACATCACCGAATGTGGCCATCATGAAGCTGTCGGCAGCATCGTTGCACAGCCAGCCGCCACCCCATGTCCAGTGTCCCTCGATGGGGTAGATGAACAGAGAAATACATGCCGAATAAACGAGATACATCGAGAACTTGGTGCGTTCGGCCATAGCCCCGCTGACGATGGTAGCACTGGTGGCACAGAACACGGTTTCGAAAATCAAGAATCCCTCAACGGGCAAATCGCCCTTATAGAAAGAGAGGTCTCCCCAGTTAGGAGTTCCGATGAAGCCCGCTCCCTCGCTGCCGAACATGAATCCGAAGCCGAGGAAGAAAAACAAGAGTGAGCCGAACATGAAATCAACAAAATTCTTCATCAGAATGTTTGCCGTGTTCTTACTCCGGGTAAAGCCTGCTTCGCACAACGCGAATCCTGGCTGCATCCAAAAAACCAACATGGCTGCCAATAGCATCCATACAGTATCGAGTGATAATCCTATTTCATTCATAGTAGAAGCCCCCCTCTTATCCCCCATGGGGGGAAGACCTAGTGCGGGAGCGATGGGTCTTTTAGTTCATATAAGGAGATTTTTTCCTTTTCTATTTACTCCTCCCCCAGAGGGAGGCTGGGAGGGAGCTTTTATTTCTTATCCCTCAGTACGGTGTCTCCGTTCTCACCTGTGCGAATGGACCATGTGTCGATCATATCACTTACAAAGATACGACCGTCACCGATCTCGCCCGTGTGTGCCACTTTAAGGATAACCTTCACCGTAGGCTCAACAAATTGGTCGCGGCAGACGATAGTCAGGGCTACGCGCTCAATGACGTCGGTCGAGTACTGCACGCCACGGTAGATACGCTCTTGTCGGCTCTGGCCGATGCCATGCACATTGTGGTATTCAAACCAGTCGATGTCCGACGATAGCAGTGCCTCTTTGACCTCCTCAAACTTGGTCTTGCGGATAATTGCTTCAATCCTTTTCATACTTTTTACCTTTTAATGTTTACACTATGTATCTTGCAAGATTTCGCCAGCAAAGGTAAGGCGATTTCTGGAAAAGAATCGCATAAACTTTCAACTTTTACATCAACAAAATCCATCAAAATGACAAATTGTAAACAGGAGAATTGTTAATTGGCCTAATTTCTTTCACTTTGTTTAATTATTGTTCAATTTTGTGTCAAAATGGCATTCTTTAATTCTTTTTATATGAAATAATGTCGTAATATTTATTATTATTCTAACTTTTTGTATTACCTTTGCAGCGAAATAAGAACAAATAGAAAGGTAAAAATAAGGATAATATGACAAAACGGAAAATTCAAAACCAAAATAAGGGACTGTATCAGCCGAATTACGAGCACGATGCTTGCGGTGTGGGTATGGTGGTGAATATACATGGCGCTAAGAGTCATGAACTGGTGGATCAGGCATTGCGCGTGTTGGAAAACATGGAACACCGAGGTGCTGAGACACGCGACAAGACTGGTGACGGCGCGGGTATTATGTTGCAGATTCCGCATGAATTCATCCTGTTGCAAGGCATTCCCGTGCCAGAGAAAGGTAAATATGGCACGGGACTCGTGTTCTTGCCTAAGGATGAAAAGGAAGAACGGGGTATTCTCTCTATAATGATAGAAGAAATTGAGCGTGAGGGTTTGCAATTGATGCACCTGCGCAAGGTTCCTACCTGTCCTGAGGTACTCGGCGAGGCTGCTCGATGCGTGGAGCCCACTATCAAACAGATTTTTGTGACACGCCCTCAGCAGAGTCTCCCTCAGCCCCTCCCTGTGATGGAGGGGAGTGATTATCTCCATGATGAGGATGTAACATTTAAGCGTACATTATATATAATAAGGAAAAGGATCGAACGACGTATCACACATCCTGACTTCTATATCTGTTCGCTTTCCAACACAAACATTGTTTATAAGGGAATGCTGACCAGTGGACAGCTCCGTCGGTATTACCCTGATTTGTCGAACCCATATCTGACAAGCGGCATAGCGCTGGTTCACTCACGTTTCAGCACAAACACATTTCCCACGTGGTCTCTGGCCCAGCCCTTCCGCTTGTTAGCTCACAATGGTGAGATTAATACCATTCGTGGCAATCGTGGATGGATGAAAGCGCGTGAGAGTGTGCTCAGCTGTGAGGCGTTAGGTGACATCAAGGAGATTTCTCCTATTGTACAGGATGACATGAGCGATTCGGCCAGTCTTGATAATGTATTCGAATTCCTGACAATGAGTGGACTGTCGTTGCCACAAGCCATGGCGATCCTCGTTCCAGAAAGTTTCAATGAAAAGAATCCTATTTCGGATGACCTAAAGGCATTCTATGAATATCATTCTATTCTGATGGAGCCGTGGGATGGTCCTGCTGCATTGTTGTTCTCGGATGGACGCTATGCGGGCGGCATGCTCGACAGAAACGGACTTCGTCCCTCCCGCTATACGATAACGAAGCAGGGGGTGATGGTCGTGGCCTCGGAAGTCGGCGTGATGGACTTCGAACCGGGTGATGTTGTGAGCAAAGGTCGTCTGCAGCCTGGAAAGATTCTGCTCATAGACACACAAGAAGGCAGAATTTACTATGATGGTGAGATCAAAGAGAAACTGGCCAAGGCTCATCCTTATCGTGAATGGCTGAACCAGAACCGTGTGCAACTGGAGAAGCTCAAAAGTGGTCGCCATGTGGAGAATTCAGTTGACCACCTGAACCAATGGCTCATGCAATTTGGCTTCGGTCAGGAAGATATTGACCGCACCATTATTCCGATGGCTACTACTGGTCAGGAACCTGTAGCAGCCATGGGGAATGACACACCGTTGGCCGTTATCAGCGACCAACCGCAGGTGTTGTTCAATTATTTCCGCCAGCAGTTTGCGCAGGTGACAAATCCTGCCATCGACCCAATCCGCGAAGAGTTGGTGATGTCATTAACAGAGTATATTGGTGCTGTGGGAACGAACATTCTGACGCCCGATGCATCAAACTGTAAGATGGTGAGACTGCCGCAACCTGTACTGACCAACACGCAACTTGATATATTATGTAATATAAGGTATAAGGGTTTCAAGACGATTAAACTGACACTGGCCCACCCCCAACCCCTCCTGAAGGATGGGGAGACAGATTGGTCTCAGGCAGGTGAGAACTTGCGAATGGCTTTGGACAAACTCTGTAAGGATGCAGAACAAGCTGTCGATGATGGTTATAACTACATCATTCTGACTGACAAATGTGGCCTGTCTTCTATCCCCTCGGGAGGGTCTGGACACCTGGGGTGGGCTTTCATCCCCTCCCTCTTGGCTGTGAGTGCCGTACATCATTATTTGATTAGTGTAGGCAAACGTGTCCAGACAGCACTGATCGTTGAGAGTGGTGAAATACGTGAGACGATGCATGCAGCCCTGCTGTTAGGTTATGGGGCCAGCGCATTGTGCCCATATATGGCATTTGCTGTTCTTGACAATCTGGTGAAGCAAGGAAAGATCCAAGAAGATTACGCCACGGCAGAAAGACACTACATCAAGGCTATTGACAAAGGATTAAAGAAAATTATGTCAAAGATGGGTATCTCGACCATCCGCAGTTATCGTGGCGCAAAGATCTTCGAGAGTATCGGACTCAGCGAAGACGTATTGCGACAATATTTTGGAACTGAAATAAGTACTATCGGTGGCATCGGACTGAAGGAAATTGCCCGCGACCAGATACGACTCTGCAATTCTCCCTTCCTCTCGGGGAAGGCTGCGGATATGCAAGCAATGTTCGGGAACCAACGGTCGAAGGATGAAGGGAATAGCAATGGGGCTGGAGGTGCCCCTCTCCCAAACTACGGCCAGTTCTCATGGCGTAAGGACGGTATCAGGCATGCGTGGAATCCTGAAACGATATACCGGCTGCAGATTGCCACTCGCACAGGTGACTATAAACAATTCAAGGAGTGGGCATCACTGGTTGACATGAAAGAAAGTCCAATCTTCATCCGTGACTTTTTTGAATGGAGGAAGGCTGCTGAGCCCACACCCATCGACGAAGTGGAACCCGTAGAATCTATCGTGAAACACTTCGTAACAGGTGCCATGTCGTTTGGTGCACTCAGTATAGAGGCTCATGAGGCATTGGCATTGGCCATGAACAAGCTTGGCACTCGTTCAAACACTGGCGAGGGCGGTGAGGATAATACCCGTTATCACACCGAAGTGGAAGGCGTGAGTCTGTCAAGTAAAACCAAGCAGATAGCCTCAGGACGTTTTGGCGTAACGACAGAATACTTGGTGAATGCCGAAGAAATACAGATCAAGGTGGCTCAGGGTGCCAAACCCGGTGAAGGTGGACAGCTACCTGGCTTCAAGGTGAACGACATCATCGCTAAGACACGTAACGCCATTCCTGGCATCAGTCTGATCTCGCCGCCGCCACATCATGACATCTACTCCATTGAGGACTTGGCACAGCTCATCTTCGATCTCAAAAATGTAAATCCTACAGCCGCAGTCAGTGTGAAACTGGTGGCAGAGAGTGGTGTGGGCACCATCGCAGCCGGTGTGGCGAAAGCGAAGGCTGACCTCATTGTGATTAGCGGTGCTGAGGGAGGCACAGGAGCTTCACCCGCCAGCAGTATGCGCTTTGCCGGTATCTCGCCTGAGTTAGGACTGGCCGAGACACAACAGACACTCGTTCGCAATGGGTTACGTAACCAAGTGCGTCTGCAGACCGACGGACAGTTGAAGACTGCCAAAGACGTCATTATCATGGCTATGTTGGGGGCAGACGAATTCTCATTCGGCACATTGCCGCTGATTGTGCTGGGATGTGTGATGATGCGAAAGTGCAACACCAACACCTGTCCGATGGGTGTGGCAACTCAAAACCCCGAGTTGCGTAAGCATTTTGAGGGACGTGCCGAATACGTGGTCAATTATTTTACATTCTTGGCTCAGCAGGTGCGTGAGTATCTAAGCGAAATAGGGGTTCATAGCCTCAAAGAGATAATCGGCCATACAGAACTCATTGAGGTGAATACTTCAAACGCTACTGATAAGCAAAAGGTTATTGACTTCACTCGTCTTTTGCATCAACCGATGACGGACAAGGCTCTTTACTGGGATCGTGGAGCCTACACGAAGACCGCGAGTGTGATCGACGAAGAGATTATAAAGGCTGCCCAAAAAGCCATCAATGACCAAGATGAGGTCTCGCTCGACTATGCCATTAATAATACAGACCGAGCCGTTGCAACGATGCTCAGTGGTGTCATCGCCAAGAAATATGGTGAGGCAGGACTGCCCAACAACACCATCAACATCAAGTTCAAAGGCTCAGCGGGACAGTCGTTTGGTGCTTTTGCCGTGAAAGGGCTCAACCTCAAACTGGAGGGTGAGTGCAACGACTATTTCGGCAAGGGACTCTCAGGAGGGCGCATCAGTATTCTCCCACCGTCACGGTGCAGCGCAGATTTCCGCGCCGAAGATAATATCATCGCCGGCAATACAGGGCTTTATGGTGCAACGAGTGGTGAGTTATACGTCAATGGCAAGGTGGGCGAGCGCTTCGGTGTGCGCAACTCAGGTGCTGTTGCCGTGATAGAAGGAGCAGGTGACCATTGTTGCGAGTATATGACAGGCGGACGTGTGGTCGTGCTTGGCAAGACTGGACGCAACTTCGCTGCCGGAATGTCGGGCGGTGTGGCTTATGTCTACGACCCAGACCACACTTTCGACTACTTCTGTAATATGGACATGGTGGAACTCTCGTTGGTTGAGGATAGCGTTTCACGCAAGGAACTGCTCGAACTGATCCGCCAGCACTATCTGCACACAGGTTCTGCCTTGGCAGGACGGATGCTCGACGATTGGCATCGCTATATTGACGACTTTATCCAGGTCATCCCTATCGAATATAAGCGTGTGCTTGAAGAAGAGAAGATGGCACGACTCCATCAGAAGATTGCCGACATCCAGCGAGATTACTAAATTCATTTACAATTTGACGATTTACAAATAACGACTTGTTCCAATTGGGGTATCAGACCATTTCGCAGGTCGTATTCAAAATCGTCAAATCAATAAAAACGTAAATTAATAGTAAATATATAATCGTCAAAAGAGATAACAAAAATGGGAAATCCGAAAGCATTTTTAGAAATACATCGCCAGGAAGCAGGCTACCGTCCTGTTCACGATAGGATCCACGACTTTGGAGAAGTGGAGCAGACACTTAACACCCGCGAACGAAAGTTGCAGGCAAGTCGCTGCATGGACTGTGGCGTGCCGTTCTGCCACTGGGCTTGTCCATTAGGCAATAAGGCACCGGAATGGAACGATGCCCTGTACAAAGGCGAATGGGAATTGGCTTTCCGCCTATTATCGAATACTAATCCATTTCCCGAGTTTACCGGCCGCATCTGTCCGGCACTATGCGAGAAAGCTTGTGTACTTAACCGATTCAACCATGAGCCGACGACAAATCGTGAGGACGAGTGTGCCATCATCGAAGCCGCCTTCCGCGAGGGATATATCCACCCCCGAACAGACATTATACGTAACGGAAAACAGGTGGTCATCATCGGTGCCGGCCCTGCCGGTCTGGCTGCCGCCGACACCCTCAACCACATGGGATATACGGTGACCGTTTATGAGAAGAATGAGGCTGCTGGCGGTCTGTTGCGCTACGGCATCCCCAACTTCAAACTCAACAAGGCCATCATCGATCGGCGTATTGCCCTGATGGAAGCTGAGGGTATTACATTTAGATACGGAACTCATCTCCGCCCTTTTCCGAGGGGAGGGGAGTCTGATTGTCTTACGATCGATGAATTCAACAAGGCTCTCAGTTCCCAAGCCCCCCTCCCCTCGGAAGGTGGTGGAGATGGTTTTGCCGTAGTCATGGCAACTGGTACACCTATCGCCCGCGATTTGAATATCCCCGGTCGTGAGCTGAAAGGCATCCACTTTGCGCTTGACCTCTTGAGTCAACAGAACCGTGTGTTGGCAGGTATGGAATTTGCGAAGGACGAGCGTATCACGTCCAAAGGCAAGGATGTACTGGTCATTGGAGGCGGTGATACTGGTAGTGATTGTATCGGTACGGCTCATCGGCAGGGATGCAAGAGTGTCACGCAGATTGAAATCATGCCTCGGCCAGTGGAGGGTCCTGAAGATCCCCAAAACCCATGGCCCAACTGGCCTCGTACCCTCAAGACTACCTCATCGCATGAAGAGGGATGTGTCCGCCGATGGAACATCAATACACTTGAATTCCTTGGCGAGAACCAACGGTCGCTGACCGAAGGGGAAAGCAATGGGAAACTCACCGGTGTCATGGTGCAGGAAATCGACTGGCAGCCGAACCCCAATGGCGGCAGGCCTATCATGGTAGAAAAAGGAAAGCCAGAAATCATCAAGGCTGAACTCTGCTTGCTGGCCATGGGTTTTCTGAAACCTGAACATCCTGAATATCCTGACAATGTTTTTGTCTGCGGTGATGCTAAAAACGGTGCCTCGCTGGTTGTAAGAGCAATTGCCAGCGGCATCGAGACAGCTCGAAAGGTGAATGATTTTTTATCAAAATAACAACATAACGAAAGAACGAACATGTCTAAGATACCATTCACCAAAATGCACGGTTGTGGCAATGACTACATCTATGTCAGTGCCATGGAGCATCCTGTCGCCGATCCGCAGGCCTGCGCCATTGCTTGGAGCGACCGCCACAAGGGCATCGGTTCTGATGGTCTTGTGCTCATAGATCGCAGTCCCATTGCTGAGGCCGACTTCTCCATGCGTATCTTCAATGCCGACGGCTCTGAGGCCATGATGTGTGGCAATGCTTCGCGCTGTATAGGAAAGTATCTCTATGAGCGGCACTTTACGGACAAAACCGAGATACGTTTGCTGACGCTTGCAGGCGTGAGGACACTGCGACTCCATGTCTATAACGATAGTGTCATGACGGTCACCGTCGATATGGGGGAGCCAATACTTGAGGATGAGTCGCAGTTTATTGGCGATCTGAGCATGAACAAGGGTGTTTTCGTATCGATGGGCAATCCGCATTACGTCATTTTCACCGATGACATTGACCAGGTGGTCAAATCAGGACGTATCCTCGAAATCCACCCTGCTTTCCCACAACGCTGCAATATCGAGTTCGCCCGTATAGAGCCCGATGGGAGGATTCGCACAAGAGTATGGGAGCGTGGCAGCGGTATTACCCAAGCCTGTGGAACAGGTGCCTGTGCCACCGCTGTTGCCGCCTGCATTACAGGACGTGTTGGTAGAACGAGCGAAATCGTCATGGACGGCGGTACCCTCCATATCGAGTGGCGTGAAAGCGATAATCATGTCTATATGACTGGCCCTGCCGAGTTTGTCTTCGACGGCGAAGTCGAAATGCTGTGATATAGTAATATCGTTATATCGTTATATCGAAATACCGAAATATCATAATATCGAAATAAAGAAATATAATATGGCATTAGTAAACATCCATTTCCTGAACCTGCAGAACAACTACCTGTTTGCTGACATAGCAAAGAAGGTAAATGCCTTCAAGGTGATGCACCCCAAGGCCGACGTGATATCACTTGGTATTGGAGATGTCACACAGCCGCTATGTCCGGCTGTCATTGAGGCCATCCACAAAGCAGCCGCCGAGATGGCCAACATGGATACTTTCCGTGGATATGGTCCTGAACACGGGTATGACTTCCTACGTGAAGCAATACTGAAGAACGACTTTGCACCACGTGGCGTCCGTCTCAGTCTTGACGAGGTGTTCATTAACGATGGTGCCAAAAGTGACATAGGTAACTTCCAAGAACTGCTCCATTGGGACAATTTCATAGGTGTCACAGACCCCATCTATCCTGTCTATATCGATTCAAATGTGATGATTGGCCGCTGTGGTACCTATCGCGATGGACGTTGGACCAATGTGCGTTATATGCCTACCACTGCAGAGAATGGCTTTGTGCCCGACCTTCCAAAAGGTCGTCCTGTGGATGTGATCTATCTCTGTTTTCCCAATAATCCGACGGGAACGGTCATCACCAAACAAGAATTGCGCAAGTGGGTGAACTATGCGCTGAAGAACGATGCGCTCATCCTCTTCGATGCCGCATATCAGGCTTATATACAGGATCCAGACATCCCTCATAGCATCTACGAGATACGGGGGGCACGAAAATGTGCTGTTGAGTTCCGCTCATTCTCCAAGACCGCCGGCTTTACGGGTGTCCGTTGTGGTTACACCATCGTACCCAAAGATGTCAGTGTGGCTACCTTCGAGGGTGAACGTATTCCTCTCAACCAACTCTGGCTCCGTCGGCAATGTACCAAGTTCAACGGTACCAGTTATATCTCCCAGCGTGCTGCCGAGGCAATCTATTCGCCCGAAGGAAAACAACAGGTGCAACAGACCATCGACTATTATATGCAGAATGCCGCACGCATGCTCTCCGTTCTTAAAGATTCTGGTTTCGAGTGCTATGGAGGTGAAAATGCTCCCTACATCTGGATGCGAACACCCGATGGCATGGGATCTTGGCAATTCTTTGAGTCGTTGCTCTATGGTGCTCATGTTGTATGTACCCCTGGTGTCGGTTTCGGACCCAGTGGTGAAGGATATGTACGCTTCACAGCCTTTGGTACCCATGAACGCACCGAGGAAGCCATGCAAAGAATAAAGAAATGGAACAAATAGATTATTAACTATAACACAAACATGATGATGGAAACATTAAGATTTCAGGTTGTCGGCGAAGCTTTCAAAAAGAAACCGCTCGACGTGATGACACCGGCGGAAAGACCGTCGGAGTATTATGGTAAAATGGTTTTCTCACGCGAAAAAATGTACAAGTATCTGCCCAAGGATGCGTATGAGAAAATGATTGATGTGATCGACAATGGCGTACAGCTCGACCGACAGGTTGCCGATGCTGTTGCTGCTGGCATGAAACAGTGGGCTATTGAGAATGGCGTAACCCATTATACCCACTGGTTCCAACCCCTTACAGAAGGTACTGCAGAAAAACATGACTCGTTCATCGAGCACGATGGAAAGGGTGGGATGGTAGAAGACTTCACGGGTAAGTTGCTCGTGCAGCAGGAACCTGATGCGAGTTCTTTTCCAAGTGGCGGAATAAGAAGTACGTTCGAGGCACGTGGCTACTCTGCATGGGATCCGACAAGTCCTGTCTTCATCATTGACGACACACTCTGTATCCCAACCGTGTTCATCTCCTATACGGGTGAGGCACTCGACTATAAGGCTCCGCTGCTCCGTGCATTGCATGCTGTTAATGTGGCAGCCACGGATGTGTGCCACTACTTCGATCCCAGTGTGAAAAAAGTGACGAGCAACCTCGGCTGGGAGCAAGAGTATTTCCTCGTGGATGAAGGTCTCTATAGTGCGCGCCCTGATCTGTTGTTGACAGGTCGCACGCTGATGGGACACGACTCTGCCAAGAACCAGCAGATGGACGATCATTATTTCGGATCCATCCCTGAGCGTGTCGCGGCTTTTATGCGTGAACTGGAGATAGAGGCATTAGAACTGGGTATTCCTTGCAAGACCCGTCACAACGAGGTGGCACCGAACCAGTTTGAGCTGGCTCCTATTTTCGAAGAGACCAATCTCGCCGTTGATCACAACATGCTACTCATGTCGGTCATGAAGCGTGTGGCACGTAAACATGGCTTCCGCGTTCTCTTGCATGAAAAGCCTTTTGCGGGGATCAATGGTAGCGGAAAGCACAATAACTGGTCACTTTCGACCGATAATGGTGTGCTGCTGCATGCACCAGGCAAGACGCCGGAGCAAAACCTGCGCTTTGCTACCTTCATCGTTGAGACACTGATGGGTGTATGGCGTCATAACGGCCTTCTCAAGGCCAGTATCATGAGCGCCACCAATGCCCACCGTTTGGGAGCCAACGAGGCACCACCAGCCATCATCAGTTCATTCCTCGGCAAGCAGGTCAGCGAGCTACTTGACCATATTGAAAAGGCAGACGTATCCGATATCCTGGCCATGGCAGGTAAACAGGGCATGAAGATGGATATCCCTGAGATTCCCGAACTCTTCATCGACAATACCGACCGTAACCGTACCAGTCCTTTTGCCTTTACCGGCAACCGTTTTGAGTTCCGTGCTGTGGGCTCTGAGGCTAACTGTGCCTCAGCCATGATTGCCTTGAACAGTGCTGTGGCAGAAGCATTGGTTGATTTCAAGAAGCGTGTAGATCAAAGAATCTCCGAGATTTCTGAGAACCCCGAGTTCTCCGACGGCCACCACAACCCCGTCATGCATGCTATTATCGAGGTGCTTCGTGAAGATATCAAGACCTGTAAGCCCATCCGTTTCGATGGTAACGGCTACAGTGATGAGTGGGTAGAAGAAGCAGCCAGACGTGGTCTTGATGTGGAGAAGTCGTGTCCGGTTATCTTCGAACGTTACCTTGACAAGGAAAGCATTCTGATGTTTGAGAGTCTCGGTGTGATGACGAAGAAGGAACTGGAGGCCCGTAACGAAGTGAAGTGGGAGACCTATACAAAGAAGATCCAGATAGAAGCCCGTGTTCTCGGTGACCTGTCGATGAATCACATCATTCCTGTGGCCACCCGTTATCAGACGCAGTTGCTTCAGAACATCTGCAATATGGCTGTTGTTTTCCCCATAGATACCGCTGACAAACTATCCGAGCGCAACAAGCAGATTATCCAGGAGATTGCTGAACGCACCAGTGCTATCGAGAGAGGGGTAGAGGAACTGGTTGATGCACGGAAAAAAGCCAACAAACTGGAGGATGAACACTTGAAAGCCATCGCATATCATGATACGGTGGAGCCCAAGCTCGACACCATCCGCTACCAGATCGATAAACTCGAACTCATTGTTGATGATAGTCTTTGGCCACTTCCCAAATACCGTGAATTGTTGTTTATCAGGTAAGCAACAAACCCTATCAAATGGGTAGATGCATTGCACACTTTGTGCAGAGGCTTTGCACACTTTGTGCAGATACTTTGCACAACTTGTGCAGATGCTTTGCACAACTTGTGCAAACGTCTTGCCCAAATTGTTCATAAGTCATGTTCAATTTGTACAATAGTTCTGCACTATTTCAGTGTAAATCAACTATTTCTTGTTCTCGTAAAGCCCTGTCTTTCTCAGGCAGGGCTTTTTTTTGTATCGTACATAATAAATAGTGAAATCGTTCGTTTATTGTAAGATGGAAAATGAGACAAGAAGCAGCTACCACCATATCCTGAAATATGCCGGTCTTTTCGGTAGTATTCAGGCACTGAACATCCTCGTTGGGATGGTGCGTAATAAACTGGTGGCCATGATCCTCGGACCAGGCGGTATCGGATTGTTATCGTTGTTCAACAGTGCCGTTGCCTTCTTGTCGAATGCAACCAATCTGGGCATCCCTACCAGTGCTGTCAAAACCCTTTCGGAACTCTATGAAAAAGATGACAGGGAGAAGATGGAACGGTATGTCTGTGTGATCCGTATGTGGGCCCTGCTTACTGCTTTGATAGGAGTCCTCGTATGTGCCATGGCTGGTCCGTTATTAAACTGGTTCTCTTTCTCATGGGGAAACCATGTCTTGCATTTTATCTTTCTTTCCCCTGCAGTCGGTATGTTGGCTATTATTGGCGGAGAGATGGCTATTCTAAAGTCAGTCAGGAAGTTAAAGGATTTGGCTAAAGTATCTGCTCTCAATGTGTCGTTGGCACTTGTCATCACCACACCCATCATCTATTTCTATAATCAGCGGGGTATTATTCCCAGTATTATCGTGATGACCTTCACGCAGATGGTACTGACGATGCACTATTCCTACCGTCAGTTCCCATTGCGGTGGGGACGGACTGGTGAGTATCTTGCTGAGGGGTGGCCCATGGTGAAGTTAGGACTGGCATTTGTAGTGGCAAGCCTCTTCAGTAGTGGCGCAGATTTTCTGATTCGTGCCTCGTTGAACAATATAGCCTCATTGGATATGTTGGGGCTGTATAATGCCGGATTCATGATGACTGTCACCTATGCTGGCATGGTGTTCACCTCTATGGAAACGGATTTCTATCCCCGGCTGTCGGCGATCAGTCATGATCCTCTTGCCAGTAGTACGGCCATTAACCGACAGATTGAGGTGTCGTTGCTGATGATTTCTCCGTTGTTGGTGGCTTTTAGTATCGGAGCACCCATTATCGTGGAATTGCTCTACACCAAGCAGTTCCTCGAAGTGGTTCCCATGATGCAGGTAACGGTGCTGGCCATGTATCTTCGTGCCATGAAACTTCCTGTGGCTTATCTCACTTTGGCCAAAGGTGACTCCCGTTCCTATCTGGTCTTGGAGGCATACAGCGCCATCGTGATGGTGGGTGCTGTGCTCCTCGGCTTTAGGTATTGGGGATTGTTGGGAACTGGTGTAGGACTGTTGGTAACGGGCTTGATCGACATCTTGGTCATCAATCTCTTTGCCAGGATCAGATACCATTACCGTGTCTCTGCCACCGTGATCCGTTTTGCCGTCTATCAGTTGCCGATAGGAATTGCAGTGTATGTGGTAACCTGTATGTTTGAGGGATGGTGGTATTGGTTGAGTGGCATCCTTTTGGGGTTGCTGAGTCTTTCTTTGTCATTCAAACTGTTGCGTGAGACACATTGAGCACTTTTCCCCTCTTCATCTTGCCGAAAGATCACTATTTTTGAAAATAATTCTTAATAAAGACACATATTTCTTTTTTCTTTTGTATCTTTGCCCTGAAAACAGTTTTTCTTTATGACACTGATCATTGTAGCCATATTACTGATTGGTTATATGCTGATAGCAACCAGCAGCATAACTAAGATCAACAGAGCTGCCTCGGCAATCTTCGCCGGAACGGTGGGGTGGGTTCTTTATATCTGTTATGGCTCTGATTTTGTAATGAGTCAGCATCCTTCGGAGTATATTGATTTCTTGGGCGGCGCCAGTCCTACGAGTGTGGCCGTGAAGGAATACATTTCTCAGAACGTGTTTCTGAAATATGTGGGGCGCGGAGCAGAGATCGTGTTCTTCTTCCTTGCCACCATGACCATCGTGGAGGTGCTGAACAACAATGGCTGTTTCGATTTCTTTAAGGAACTGTTCAAAACCAGAAAGAGCAAACGCCTGTTGTGGTTGATGACTCTGGTTACCTTTGTCGTTTCTGCCAACTTGGATAACCTCACGGTGACAACGATGATGTTGGTGATGATGCACGAGATCGTGCCCAACCGTCGCCAGCGGATGATTTACGGTTCAGCCATCGTCATCGCGGCCAACTGTGGTGGTGCACTGACAGTGATCGGTGATCCAACAGGTCTGGTGTTGTGGACAAAGGGATCCGTCACCGCTACGAATTTCTCTGCCTCCTTGGCCATCCCTTGTCTGGTGGCATGGTTCCTTCCTACTTGGTGGCTGTCACGATTGTTACCTGAACATATTGATTCGCAGTGGACTTCCATGCCCTACCGCGGTGATGACACGAACCTAAAGGTGTGGCAGCGCCTCCTGATGTTGATTGTGGGTATTGGCGGACTGTGGTTTATTCCTTCTTTTCATGCCATTACCAAGCTTAGTCCGTTTCTGGGTGCCCTCTGTGTACTGGCCGTTCTATGGATAGTGAACGAGATCGTGAATCGTAAGCTGATGAATACTGAGCAGATGATCCAACGACGTACACCACGTGTTCTCCAATATGGCGTGCTCCAACTGATGCTCTTCGTGATGGGTATCACCTTGGCACTGGGAGTGGTGCATGAGACCGGTGCCATTACCTGGCTGTCAAGGATCTGCGACCAATATATCCACAATATGTGGATCATGGGTGCTTTGTCTGGTGCATTCAGTACTGTGCTCGATACTTTTGCTACCTCGATGAGTTTCTTCTCCCTTTATCCTACCTTGCCCGAGAATGCGATGTTCTATAAGATTGTGGCTTACAGTACGGCAATGGGAGGCAGCGTGTTACTGATAGGCAGCGTGAGCGGACTGGCCTTGATGAAGATGGAGCATATCCATGTGGGATGGTTCCTCAAGAATGTAGGATGGGTAGTCATTGTCGCATGGCTCTTAGGCATGCTCTCCTTGCTCCTGATCGGATGATTCATAGCACTTCAACAGATGTAAAAATATATAACTATGGGTAAAATCAAAACAATTGGAATACTTACCTCTGGTGGCGATGCCCCGGGTATGAATGCGGCTATTCGTGCAGTGACCCGCGCCGGTATCTATAATGGTTTCAAGATCAAAGGAATCTACCGTGGGTGGGAAGGGTTGATCCATAATGAGATCAAGGCTTTCACTACTGAAAATGTGAGTGGTATCATCAATATGGGAGGTACAATCCTGAAGACGGCACGCTCGAAGGATTTCATGACTACAGAGGGACGGAAACAAGCCTACGAGAATATGGTGGCCAACGATATTGATGCGCTGGTGGTGATCGGCGGCAACGGCTCCCTGACAGGAGCACGGATCTTTGCAGAGGAATACGACGTTTGTTGCATCGGTTTACCGGGAACGATCGATAATGATCTCTATGGAACCGACTCGACCATCGGCTACGACACCACCATGAACACCATCATGGAATGTGTGGACAGAATCCGTGATACGGCACAGAGTCATGAGCGCATTTTCTTCATTGAGGTGATGGGACGTGATGCCGGATTCCTGGCACAGAACAGTGCTATTGCCAGTGGGGCAGAAGCAGCCATCATTCCAGAGGACTCTACCGATGTTGACCAGTTGGCACGTTTCATGGAGCGAGGTATCCGGAAGTCGAAGAAGAGTTGCATCGTCATCGTGTCGGAGAGTCCGAAGTGCGGCGCCCTCTACTATGCCGACCGTGTGAGGAAAGAGTTCCCCGATTATGACGTCCGTGTTTCGATCCTTGGTCACCTACAGCGTGGTGGACGCCCTACGGCTCATGACCGTATCCTGGCGGGACGTACCGGAGTGGGAGCCATTGAGGCTATCATGCAAGGACAGCGTAATGTAATGATCGGCCTACGCTACAATGAGGTGGTGTACGTTCCTTTCTCCGAGGCCATCCGCAGTGATAAGCCTTTCGATAAGAAGTTGATAAAGGTGCTTGATGAATTAAGCATCTAAACCATATCAATGAGTGACTGAACTCCTATTAATTACTAAAAATCAAAAGCATTATGAAGAAAAAATTTATTTGTACCGTTTGTGGATATATCCACGAAGGACCGGAACCTCCCGAGAAGTGTCCAGTGTGCAAGGTTCCTGCTTCAAAGTTTAAGGAACTCAAAGAAGACGAGATGGAGTATGCCACAGTGCATAAGATTGGTGACGGTAAACCCGAGGGTGTGAGCGAGGAGATGATCCAAGACCTGCGTAACCACTTTAATGGTGAGTGCGGCGAGGTAGGAATGTATCTCGCTATGGCACGTCAGGCCGACCGTGAGGGCTATCCGGAGATTGCCGAGGCTTTCAAACGCTATGCTTTCGAAGAAGCCGATCATGCCAGTCGTTTTGCCGAACTGCTCGGTGAGTGCGTATGGGATACCAAGACTAATCTGGAGAAACGTGCCGCCGCCGAGGCTGGTGCTTGCGAGGATAAGTTCCGTATTGCGAAGAATGCAAAAGCTGCCGGATTCGATGCTATCCATGACACCGTTCATGAGATGGCGAAGGACGAAGCACGCCATGGTGCTGGCTTTGCCGGACTACTGAAACGTTATTTCGGTGAGTAAAACGTAATAGCTTCGGGGAGCTGAGGAAAACGGTCAGCCGGTGGGTTAACCATCCTTTGCTCCCCTGCTTGATTTATTCAGGGCCAATGCCCTCGTTATGTAGATTAACAACTTATTATCATGAAAAGAATTCTATTCATTTTGTTTTTCACACTCCTGGTGATGCATGCAGGAGCCCAGGGCATTTCTGCTCTTGATCAGCTCAAATCGAATCCCAGGAAAGCCTATGGCAACGATTACCCTTATCAGCAGGATCCCACTCAATTAACGAAAGCACCGAAGGGTTATAAACCTTTCTATATCAGTCATTATGCCCGGCATGGTTCACGTTACTATTGGACGGATGTGTTATATAGAGAACTGGATAAACAGTTGACGACAGCGCACGAGAAGCATCAGCTGACGGCAGAGGGAGAGACCTTCTATCAGAAGTTCATGGCTGCTAAGGACGAACTGGCAACGGGTGTGAGTGAACTGACACAGTTAGGGTGGGAACAACATCAGGGATTAGCCCGTACGATGTACAACCGTTTCCCCGAAGTGTTCAAGAAGGGCGGAAATGTCTATGCCATCTCTTCACTGACAGGTCGTTGTGTGCTCAGTATGTCTGCGTTCTGTCAGGAACTGGTTCAGTGTAATCCAAAGATCGAGATCCGCGAACAATCCTCTCGTTTCACCTTGGATGGGGTAGTGCCCACCGATCGGCAGAACCCGGTGAAGCACAAATTTCCAAGGGTGAAACCACGTTTCGAGAAAAACCGTGATCAGTTCAAAGGGGATTTCACGTTGCGAGAGAGAGTCGTTCCCCGTGTCTTCACCAGTACGGAGGGGATACCCGGTAACGTGAACCGCATCGGCAGTAACCTGGTTGATCTCTATAGAACGTTACCAAGCATCAACCATGAGGGAATGATGGGTAATATCCTTACCGATGAGGAACTTGCCAAAGAGTGGGAGAATGAAAATTTGGGCTCTTATTCATGGGTGTTTGGCCCACAGTATGAGATGATCCCCATCCTTCAGGACTTCATCAAGAAAGCTGATGATGTAATCAGTGGAAAAAGCGACCGTATCGCTGATCTGCGATTCGGACATGATACTTGTATCGGTCCACTTACGGTGCTGATGGGAATCAACGGTGCTGATAAAGACCCCGAAGATCCCTATGAAGTAAAGAACATCTACCAGAACTGGGAGACTTGTAAGGCATGTAACATTCAGCTCGTCTTCTACCGGGGGAAGAAAGCATCAGACCCTGTGCTCCTGAAGTGTCTGCTGAACGGCAAGGAGGCCAGTCTGCCTGTACCTACCACCACCTATCCTTATTATAAGTGGTCGGATTTCCGTGACTTCTATACGGCTCGCTGCCAGCATGTTCCCAGCAGCGAATAACCGTCTTTTTTATAGGATTTCGTTCCGCCGTCTTCTATCATTTGTTCCGCCGTTATCTAAAGGTGTAAGGTAACGGCGGAACAAGTGTAAGGTGACGGCGGAACGAGTGATAGATCACGGCCGATCGGGTGATAGAAACCGACGGAACGACCCTTAACTGACCATTTTCCCACTTCAATGGCATTTTCACCACTCTGAAACCATTATTTTTGATGCATAAGTACTATGTTTTTAGTATTAAAAAGAACTTTTGAATCATGAGTACTATCCTTTTTTGAGAGAAAACTATTGGCATTCCTTCGTTATTTAAAAGAAAAGATGTATTTTTGCAAAACAAATAACAAGAAGGACTTATGGGAACCTTGACATTTCTATGTGCCATCGTAGCATGCTGTCTGATGGTCTGGCTCACCAGGTTGTGGGAAGCCAGAAAGGAAGCAAAGCGAAAGAAGGAGGCGGCGATCGAAGAGGTGGCTGTCCCCCAAGCTATGAGCAGTCCGACGATTGAAAAGAAGCAAGAGGAGGAACCTTTGATGGGATCGCGTGACTTGTTGTTAGATACGCTGACGAAGATTGGATGTCAGTGGGAATTGGCTGAAGAGGAGGATGACGACAGGGTGTTCTTTGCTTATCAGGGGGAGCATTTTTTCGCCAATGCAAAGAATGATTGGCACTACATCCAGATATGGGATATCCATTGGTGGCATGCGGAGCTTTACGACGTGGACGAGTTCTCGCGGTTGAGGAAGGTGATCAATGAGTCAAACCTGAAGAACAGTGTGACGACGGTCTTTACCATCGATGAAATGGGGAAGAATGTCGATGTACATTCCAAGTCGATCATCCTTTTTGTCCCTCAGATTCCTGATATCGTACGTTATTTGAAGATTGAACTGAATGAGTTCTTCCGCGTTCATCACTATGTGAGTATCGAGATGACAAAGCTGAGAGAAAAGGAAGAATCCATGCGTTCTTCGTGAGCATCTTTCTCTGCGGATTAGACTCTTTGCTTTATTTCTCAACGAATTAGACGAATTCGACGGATTCCTTTTGCTTTATATCTCAACGAATTAAACGAATTAGACGGATTCCTTTTGCTTTATATCTCAGCGAATTAGACGAATTAGACGGATTTCTTTGCTTTATATCTCAACGAATTAAACGAATTAGACGAATTTCATTTGCTCTTATTCTGATTCTATGAAGATGTAAGGTAATCAGTGGTTAAAGAAATAATTCATTTATCAATTCGTCCAATTCGTCTAATTCGTAGAGTGAAAAGACTACTCTTCAGCAGAGGTGGCAGACACCAGTTTCTGCAACGTGGCAATCAAATGATTTGCAAAAGATGAGAAATGTGCGCTTTTATTTTGTAATATGCCGTAAAATTTGTATTTTTGCAACGAAATTTTAAAATTTTATGGCACATAATGTTTTTAGGGGATTAGGCATTGCTGTCATCACCCCTTTTACTCCTGAAGGAGCTGTCGATTACGTGGCTCTAAAAAGATTGTTACAGTACCAGATTGATAACGGAGCAGATTTCTTATGTATTCTCGCCACGACAGGCGAGACACCTACCTTGACGGCTGATGAGAAACAGCGCATCAAGGACATGGTGGTGGAGATGGCAGGTGGTAAGCTTCCCATCTTGATGGGGTGCGGCGGTAATAACACCGCGGCCGTCGTGGAGGAGTTGCGTACCGGTGACTTCCATGGTATTGACGGCGTGCTGAGTGTTTGTCCTTATTATAACAAGCCGTCGCAGGAAGGACTTTACCAGCATTTCAAGGCCATTGCGAATGCCACCAAGCTGCCCGTGGTGCTTTATAATGTCCCTGGGAGAACGGGTGTGAACATGAAGGCAGAGACCACCGTAAGACTGGCTCGTGACTGTGAGAACATTGTGGCGATCAAAGAGGCCAGCGGCAGTCTGGAGCAGGTGGATGAAATATTGAAGAAAGCCCCCAGGGGCTTTGACGTGATCAGTGGTGATGATGCGCTGACCTATCCGATGGTGGCCTGCGGTGCTGTGGGTGTGATCTCTGTGATAGGAAACGCTTTGCCCCGTGAGTTCTCGAAGATGATCCGTTTGGAGAAGAAAGGTGAGTTCGAGGGAGCCCTGAAGATCCATCACCGTTTTACTGACTTGTTCAGTCTGCTCTTTGTCGATGGCAATCCTGCCGGTGTGAAAGCTGTTCTTCATCAGATGGGTTTCATCGATAACGTGCTGCGCCTACCGTTGGTGCCTACTCGTCTGACAACGTTACAAAGGATTTCTGAGCTGTTGAAAGAACTGAAGATCTGATGGAAGAGAGAAGGGTGATCCACGAGATAACGCCGTTGATGGGCAAAGATGTGTTGTATATTGCCGACCGACGCAAGAAAGAGTTCACGTATCCTATCCATAACCATGAGGTGTTCGAACTGAATTTTGTGGAACATGCTGCGGGCGTGAGAAGGATCGTGGGCGACAGCAACGAGGTGATCGGTGAATATGACTTGGTGCTGATCACCAGTCCTGATTTGGAACATGTGTGGGAACAGAATACCTGTACCAGTGAGGACATACGTGAGGTTACTGTGCAGTTCGACATCGGCATGGGTGAGGACTCCCTCTTCGGGCGCAACCCTTTTATTCCTGTGCGAAAAATGATGAACGAAGCGAGGAAAGGACTCTGTTTCCCAATGAGTGCCATCATGAAGGTATATAAGGAATTAGACACCCTGAGTTCGGTTGCCGATGGCTTCTATGCCGTGGTACAGTTCATGACTATTCTCTATGAACTGTCACGGTGCGAGGGTGCTCGTACGCTGGCTTCATCCAGTTATGCAAAGGTGGCTGTGGAAGATGATTCCCGTCGTATCCTCAAGGTGAAGAATTTCATCAATGAGAACTTCATGGACGAGATCCGTCTGGCACAGTTGTCTGAGATAGCCGGGATGAGTCCGAGTGCTTTCAGTCGTTTCTTCAAACTGCATACAGGCAGGAATCTCAGTGAATATATCATCGATATCCGTTTGGGCTATGCTGCGAGGAAACTGGTGGATACCAGTCGGTCGATCTCTGAGATCAGCTTTGAGTGCGGGTTCAATAACCTCAGTAACTTCAACCGTATCTTTAAGAAAAAGAAAGGATGCTCACCCAGTGAGTTTAGGGATAATTATCACAAGACAAGAGTGATTGTATAAAGATGAGAGATGAGAGATGAAAGATGAGAGATGAGAAATGAGAGATGAGAAATGAGAGATATGATAACCACTTATCTCTCATTTCTCATCTTTCATCTTTAATAGTTTTCCGCTTTTACCTGGAAATAGCTCTGTGGATGGTTGCAAACGGGGCATTCCTCGGGTGCCTGTTTGCCAATCACGATATGACCGCAGTTGGCGCATTGCCAGATGACATCACCGTCTTTAGAGAACACTTTCTTATCGCGGATATTCTTCAATAGCTTACGGTAACGCTCCTCATGCTCCTTTTCGATAGCTGCTACGCCCTCGAACTTCTCGGCAATCTCGTCGAATCCCTCCTCGCGGGCTTCCTGTGCCATACGGGCATACATGTCTGTCCACTCGAAGTTCTCCCCTGTGGCTGCATCTTCGAGGTTCTTCTCAGTGTCGCTCACCTTCCCGCCGTTGAGCAGCTTATACCACATCTTGGCATGTTCTTTCTCGTTGGCAGCAGTCTCTTCGAAGATAGCGGCAATCTGTACATAACCGTCTTTCTTTGCTTTTGAGGCAAAATACGAATACTTGTTGCGAGCCATTGACTCACCGGCAAAGGCCTCCTGGAGGTTCTTCTCCGTCTTAGTTCCTTTTAATTCTTTCATAATGCTTTTGTCTTTAATGATTAATTATTTGGGTTTACGAATGATTCTCTACATATTCTTGTTCTCTACGAATTAGACGAATTAGACGAATCTTTATTCTTGTCCTCTACGAATTAGACGAATTTCTTTTCTCTTCGAATATTTATATCTCCGTATTAGGCGAATTCTTTTTGTATCTCATACCAGATCAATCCCATTTTTCTATAATTCGTCAAATTCGTAGAGAAGATTATTACGCATTGTGGGGTAGGGTGATCTCTCCCCGCATGTTACAGTTCATGAAGTGGCGCACTGTTTTAGCATCGGCATAATGCCCTTGTAGGTGCATCAACTTGGTGACGGCACTCTCCACAGTACTGTCATATCCACTGATCACCCCGGCATTCTTTAACTGGAATCCTGTGTCGTAGCGAGCCATCTCAACAGTTCCTGCCGCACACTGACTGATATTGACAATGTTCACCCCCCGATAGGCAGCGTCTTTCAGCATCTGCATCAGCCATGGTCGCTGCGGTGCATTACCGCTTCCGTAGGTTCGCATCACGATACTGCGAAGTTCTGGTGCATCGAGCACATGGCGCACGATGTTGTCTTGAATACCAGGGAAGAGAGTGAATACCACAACGTTCGGGTCGGTGGCATAATGAGGAACCATCCGTCGGGTGTAGTCGGGCTGAAGGATGTACTCTTCATGATACACGATGTTGATTCCTGCATCCCCCAGATGAGGGTAGTTGAAGGAATCAAAGGCATTGAAGCCGTCGGCGTTGATCTTCGTGGAACGGTTGCCGCGTAGCAGCTTCCCACTGAAATAGATACACACCTCAGGGACGATAGGCGTACCGTCGTCATGATGAGCGGCAGCAATCTCTATACTCGTGATAAGATTCTCCTTTCCATCGGTGCGAAGCTGTCCTATCGGTAATTGTGAACCGGTGAGAATGACGGGCTTGGTGAGGTTCTCCAACATGAACGACAGGGCTGAGGCGGTGAAAGCCATCGTGTCGGTGCCATGGAGGATCACGAAACCGTCATACTGCTCATAACGGTCGGCAATGATCCGTACCAGCTGGGCCCATAGGCGCGGCGTCATATCCGATGAGTCGATAGGGGGTGTGAACTGATAAACATCGATACCCGTTGGTATCCACTCGAATTCAGGAACCTGCATGGATAGCTGTTGGAAGTCGAGTGGTTCAAGAGCACCCGTCTTGGGATTCCTTCCCATGCCGATGGTTCCTCCTGTATAGATTAGTAACACCTTGTTCTGGCGTTGAACGGCTGCTGTCATGTTGTATAACGACATCGTTTTCGTAATAATTTTTGCAAATATAGTTTAATTTCTTCGTATATCCAAAAAAACTTTGTATATTTGCAGAAATTAATAATTACATTACTTAAAAATAAAAACAAATCTATGAAACAGTTTATGGATGAGAATTTCCTGCTGGAGACCCAAACCGCGCAGGATCTTTATCACAATCATGCGGCTAAGATGCCGATCATCGATTATCATTGTCACTTGATTCCCGAGATGGTGGCTAACGACCATCAGTTTAAGAGTATTACCGAGCTGTGGCTTGGAGGCGATCATTATAAGTGGCGTGCAATGCGAACTAACGGAGTGGATGAGCGCTATTGCACGGGCAGTGACACATCCGACTGGGAGAAGTTTGAGAAGTGGGCAGAGACTGTTCCCTATACATTCCGTAACCCCTTGTACCACTGGACACACTTGGAGCTGAAGACGGCTTTCGGCATCACCAAGCTGCTGAGTCCGAAAACAGCTCGCGAGATCTTCGATGAGTGTAACGAAAAACTGAAGCAGCCCGAATATACAGCCCGTGGATTCATGCGCCGCTACCATGTGGAAACCGTTTGTACTACCGATGATCCCGTGGATGACCTGCGTTACCACAAGCAGACCCGCGAGAGTGGTTTCGAGGTGAGGATGATCCCGGCATGGCGCCCCGATAAGGCCATGAATATCGAGAAGGCTGATTATGCTGATTATGTGAACCAGCTGAGCGAGGTGTCGGGTGTGAGCATCTCTACGTTCAAGGATATGATGGATGCCTTACAGAAACGTCATGACTTCTTCCATGAGAATGGTAGTCGCCTGAGTGATCATGGCATCGAGGAATTCTATGATGAGCCTTATACCGACAGTCAGATTGAGACCATTTTCGAGAAGGCTATGCGCCGTCAGGCTCTGTCGGAACTCGAGGTTCGTCAGTATAAGCACTGCTTCCTGAAACTCTGTGCAGAGATGGACTATGATGCTGGATGGACACAGCAGTATCACTATGGTGCTATCCGTGATAACAACACACTGATGTACAACCGTCTGGGTGCCGACACAGGCTTCGACTCAATCGGTGAGTTCAATACAGCAAAGGCTATGAGTCATTTCCTGAATGAACTGAACATGGAAGGAAAGCTCGCGCGTACCATATTATATACGTTGAACCCATGCGCCAACGAGGTGATCGCCACCATGCTTGGTAACTTCCAGGACGGCTCTTGCCCAGGTAAGATCCAGTTCGGCAGTGGCTGGTGGTTCAACGATCAGCTCGACGGTATGACACGTCAGATGAATGCCCTGTCAGTGCTCGGTCTGCTGAGTCGTTTTGTAGGTATGCTTACCGACAGTCGTTCGTTCCTGAGTTATCCTCGTCATGAGTATTTCCGCCGACTGCTATGTAACCTGTTGGGCAATGATGTGGAGAAAGGGTTACTGCCTAACGACACTGAGAGCCTTGCCCGTATGGTGGAAGACATCAGTTACAACAATGCCAAGAACTACTTCAAGTTTTAATGATAAGAGAGTCCCGATGACAAAATCATCGGGATTTTCTATATAATTCGAGAAAATGTTTGTCAGTTTCGAAAAATAAACGTATTTTTGCAGCAGATTTATAGAACTGAAATGACTCGTATGAAAAAGTTAGCCCTGACGATGGTTGCATTCACCATCATGATGCTTCTGGGAAGTTGCGGAAGCACCAAAGACATTGTTTATTTCCAAGGTGTAGATAATCTTGACTTATCTCCTTCGAAGGGATTGTACGATGCACGTATCTTCCCAAAGGATATGCTGATGATCAATGTGAGTACCACCGATCCTGAGGCCTCAAAGCCATTCAACATCAACCACCAGAATACCCAGTATATGAATAACACGAATGGCGTGAACATGTACGGCTATTTGGTTGACAATGAAGGAAACATCAATTTCCCGATGATCGGTATCCTGCATGTGGAAGGACTGACAACCCGTGAGTGCGAGGCATTGATCCTTGACAGGGTGAAGCCTTACATGGCCAAGAACGAGGTGCCTATTGTCACCGTGAGAATGTCAAGCTATCATATTACGTTGATTGGTGAGACGGGCTCGCGCATCGTTCCTGTCACTACGGAGAAGATGAATATCATTGAAGCCCTGGCTAACGGTGGTGACCTGACGATGACAGGACGGCGAGATAACATCCTTTTGATTCGTGAAGACAAGACAGGTCAGAAGAGTATTCACCGTTTGGACATCAGTAAGGGTGACATCCTGAATTCACCTTATTATTATCTGCAACAGAACGATATCCTATATATTGAACCGAACAAGACCAAGATCAACCGACAGGCCATCAGTAATGCCTCCATCTGGGTATCGGCCTTGGGAATGGTTTCCTCCATTGCGGCACTTGTCGTTTCGATCGTCAAATAATAGGACATAAACACAAGCACAATCAACAAAACACAATACACAATACACAAACACAAATTAAAAGCTATGTGCGGAATAGTAGGATACATCGGAAAAAGAGAGGCTTACCCTATTTTGATTAAAGGCCTCAAGAGATTAGAGTACAGAGGGTATGACAGTGCTGGCGTTGCCATGATCAACGGGCAGAACGCGCTGAACGTCTATAAGGCCAAGGGTAAGGTTAGTAATTTAGAGGAATACTGCAGTGATAAGGATATTTCCGGCACGATCGGTATTGCGCATACAAGATGGGCAACTCACGGAGAACCTTCTTCCGTGAATGCCCATCCTCATTATTCAGAATCCAAAAACTTAGCCATTATCCATAACGGGATCATTGAGAACTATGCCGACCTGAAGCGTAAGCTGATGGAGAAGGGAGTGAAGTTCAGAAGTGATACCGATACAGAGGTGCTGGTACAGTTTGTTGAATATGTTCAGGTGAAGAAGAACCTCGACCTGCTGACAGCCGTGCAGCTGGTGCTGCATGAGGTGATCGGTGCCTATGCCATTGCCATCCTCGATAAGAATCAGCCAGACACAATCATCGCGGCACGAAAACAGAGTCCGCTGGTGGTGGGCATCGGCGAGGATGAATTTTTTATCGGATCGGATGCCAGCCCCATTATAGAATACACCGATCAGGTGGTGTATCTCGAAGACGGGAATATTGCCGTGATCAAGAGGGGAGAGGAACTGAAAGTGGTGAATATCTATAACATTGAACTCTCGCCTGAGGTGAAGACCGTAGATATCAATCTCGGACAGATAGAGAAGGGTGGATATCCACACTTCATGCTCAAGGAGATTTTCGAGCAACCGGAGTGCCTCACCAACTGTATGCGTGGAAGGATTAATATCGAAGCAACACATGTCACACTCAGTGCTGTGATCGATTACAAAGAACAGCTTCTGCGCGCTAAGCGTATCATCATTGTGGCTTGTGGGACATCGTGGCACGCCGGCCTGATTGGGAAGCAGATGATTGAGAACCTCTGTCGTATTCCCGTGGAGGTAGAATATGCCTCAGAGTTCCGTTACCGTAATCCTGTTGTCAACAAGGATGATGTGGTGATAGCCATCTCACAGAGTGGTGAGACAGCCGATACCTTGGCTGCCGTCGAACTGGCAAAGCGACATGGTGCGTTTATCTATGGAATCTGTAATGCCATCGGATCAAGTATTCCACGGGCCACTGACACAGGATCGTATATCCATGTGGGACCAGAGATCGGTGTTGCCTCTACCAAGGCATTCACAGGACAGGTGACTGTTCTTACCATGTTGGCTTTAGCCATGGCGCAGGAGATGGGAACCGTTTCTGAAGAGGATTACCTGCATATCGTCAAGGAACTGAATGAGATCCCTGAAAAGATGAAAGAGGTGCTGAAACTGAACAGTCGTATCGCTGACTTGAGCAGGATGTTTACCTATGCCCGAAACTTCTTGTATTTAGGACGTGGATTCAGTTATCCCGTGGCTTTGGAAGGAGCACTGAAACTGAAAGAGATCAGTTATATCCATGCCGAAGGCTATCCTGCCGCAGAGATGAAACATGGTCCGATCGCGCTCATCGACTCCGACATGCCTGTGGTGGTGATTGCAACACACAATGCCATGTACGAGAAGGTGTTGAGCAATATTCAGGAAATCAAGGCGAGGAAAGGAAAGGTGATCGCGCTGATCAGTAAAGGTGATGAGACGATCCGAAAGATTGCAGATGAAGTGATAGAATTACCCGATACATTGGAGTGCCTGGAGCCATTGATTGCCACCATTCCTTTACAGATGCTTGCTTATCATATCGCCGTTTGTAAAGGAAAGAATGTCGATCAACCCAGAAACCTTGCCAAGTCGGTTACAGTGGAATAGCTATTCAGGCCACCTCCGGTATTCACACCGGGTGAGTGGCCTTTCTTTTGACAGTTTGTTTCATACGTTAGTAAAATATAATAAGTAGTTGGATGAGAAATGTTACTTTGGTGCTTGAAGATGGCACTTCGTTTCATGGTTATAGCTTTGGCTATGAAAAACCTGTTGCTGGTGAAGTCGTGTTTAATACGGCCATGATGGGTTACCCGGAGAGTCTCACCGATCCTTCCTATGCGGGTCAGCTGATGACACTCACCTATCCGCTTGTAGGGAACTACGGTGTTCCGCCTTTCACAATGGAACCTAATGGCATCGCTACCTTCATGGAGAGCGATCGTATCTATGCCTCGGCCATTATCGTCTCGGATTACAGCACATCGTTCAGTCATTGGAACGCTTGTGAGAGTCTGGCCGACTGGCTGAAACGTGAACAGGTACCAGGCATTACGGGCATCGATACCCGTCAGCTTACCAAAATTCTTCGTGAGCATGGAGTGATGATGGGAAAGATCCTTTTTGATGATGAACCGGAGAATATTCCCTATGCCGACTATGCCGGTGTGAACTTCGTTGATCAGGTGAGCTGTAAAGAGGTGATCCGCTACAATGAGGGGGCTGGGAAGAAGGTGGTGCTTGTTGACTGTGGCGTGAAGCACAATATCCTCCGTTGTCTGATAAACAGAGGTGTCGAGGTGATCCGTGTTCCTTGGAATTATGACTATACATCGATGGACTTCGACGGGCTGTTCTTAGCTAACGGCCCGGGTGACCCTGATATGTGTGAAGATGCAGTGACGGTGTTGCGCAAGCAAATGACTTCGAGCCGTAAACCTATCTGCGGTATTTGTATGGGTAACCAACTCTTAGCCAAGGCTGGTGGTGCCAGTATATATAAACTGAAATACGGTCATCGCTCCCATAACCAGCCCGTACGACTGGTGGGGACGGAGAAATGCTATATAACCAGTCAGAACCATGGATATGCCGTTGATGCGAACACTTTGGGACCTGACTGGCAGGAGCTGTTTGTGAATATGAATGACGGCAGTAACGAAGGAATCCGACACAGGTTGAACCCTTGGTTCTCCTCTCAGTTCCATCCTGAGGCTTGCTCAGGTCCCGTTGACACAGAGTTTATGTTCGATAAGTTTGTGGATTCTTTAAAAGGCTAAATGATGAAAGATAATAGTATCAAGAAAGTATTGCTCTTGGGATCAGGAGCGTTGAAGATAGGTGAGGCAGGAGAATTTGACTATTCAGGATCGCAGGCTTTGAAAGCGTTAAGGGAAGAGGGCATCCAAACAGTTCTCATCAATCCGAATATTGCCACGGTACAGACTTCGGAGGGTGTGGCCGATCAGATTTATTTCCTGCCTGTCCAACCGTATTTCGTGGAAAGGGTGATTCAGAAAGAGCGACCCGATGGCATCTTGTTAGCCTTCGGAGGTCAGACGGCTCTCAATTGTGGTGTTGCCCTTGACCAAAGTGGTGTCCTGAAGAAATATGGGGTAAGGGTGTTGGGAACACCGGTCAAAGCCATCATGGATACCGAAGACCGTGAACTCTTTGTGGAAAGGCTTCATGAGATCGGTGTGAAGACGATCAAGAGCGAGGCCTGTGAGAATATGGAACAGGCCAGAAAGGCTGCCGCCTCCTTAGGGTATCCTGTGATAATCCGTGCCGCCTATGCCTTAGGCGGATTGGGCAGTGGCTTCTGTGACAATGAGGATGAACTGAACAAATTAGCCGAGAAAGCATTCTCTTTCTCTCCACAGGTGTTGGTGGAGAAAAGTCTGAGAGGATGGAAGGAGATTGAATATGAGGTGGTACGTGACCGTTATGACAACTGCATCACGGTATGTAACATGGAGAACTTCGATCCGTTAGGTATCCATACTGGTGAGTCGATTGTCATCGCTCCTTCGCAAACACTTACCAATACTGAATATCATAAGTTGCGTTCACTGGCTATTCAGATTGTGCGCCATATCGGTATCGTAGGTGAATGTAATGTTCAGTACGCCTTCGATCCTGCCAGTGAAGACTACCGGGTGATCGAGGTCAACGCACGTCTGTCTCGTTCTTCTGCCTTGGCATCAAAAGCCACTGGCTATCCACTGGCATTTGTCGCTGCGAAATTAGGTATGGGATATGGCTTGTTCGAACTGAACAACTCTGTCACTAAGACCACCAGTGCTTTCTTTGAACCCGCCCTCGACTATGTGGTGTGCAAGATACCACGATGGGATTTGTCCAAATTCCACGGTGTTGACAAGGAACTGGGTAGTAGCATGAAGTCGGTGGGTGAGGTGATGGCCATCGGACGTACCTTCGAGGAAGCAATACAAAAAGGATTGCGTATGATCGGTCAGGGCATGCATGGCTTCGTGGAGAACAAGGAACTGGAGATTAAGGATATCGATGCCGCCCTTAGGGAACCTACTGACAAGAGAATCTTCATCATTTCGAAAGCGATGCACAAAGGCTACACCATCGATCAGATCCATGAACTGACAAAAATCGACAAATGGTTCCTGCAAAAACTGAAGCATATTATAGATATTGATGAACGACTCAGAAAGATAGGAACTAAAGGTATAAAAGGTGATGCCCTACAGATGCTGAATGCTGAACAATTGCTGGAGGCAAAGATCTATGGATTCACTGACTTTCAGATTGCACGTGCCATCGGCTTGGAGGAGCGGCTACGCAACATGCATCAGGCTGCTCTCACCGTTCGCGACTTACGCAAGCAATATGGGATTCTCCCCGCCGTGAAGCAAATAGATACTTTGGCGGCTGAATATCCTGCACATACCAACTACCTATATCTGACGTATCAAGGGTTGTCGCTTTCTGACGGCGCCATGAGGATTTATCATGATATCACCTATGAGAGTGATCATCGCTCAATAATAGTATTAGGATCGGGTGCCTATCGTATCGGTTCATCGGTGGAGTTCGACTGGTGTGGGGTGCAGGCTCTGAATACCATACGCCGCGAAGGGTATCGCTCAGTGATGATCAATTACAATCCGGAGACGGTATCTACTGATTATGATATGTGTGATCGTCTGTATTTCGATGAACTCACCTTTGAACGCGTGATGGACATCATCGATTTGGAGACACCACATGGAGTGATTGTCAGCACAGGCGGACAAATTCCCAATAACCTGGCGATGTGGCTTGATGGGGAAAATGTTCCTATTCTGGGAACGTCTGCACAGGATATTGACCATGCAGAAGACCGTGCTAAGTTCTCTTCTATGCTGACAAGAAATGGCATCAATCAACCTGCTTGGCGAGCACTTACCAGTATGGAGGACATCAACGAGTTTATTGACGAGGTGGGATTCCCTGTACTGGTCAGACCATCGTATGTGCTCTCGGGCGCAGCGATGAACGTTTGCTCAAACAGTGAGGAACTGGAAAAGTTCCTGCAACTGGCGGCCAATGTCAGTGAGGATCACCCTGTGGTGGTGAGTCGTTTCATAGAGCATGCGAAGGAGATCGAGATGGATGCGGTGGCACGTGATGGAGAAATCATTGCTTATGCTATCTCCGAACATATCGAGTTTGCTGGCGTTCACTCAGGGGATGCTACGATTCAGTTCCCTCCGCAGAAGTTGTATGTGGAGACGGTACGCCGCATTAAACGTATCAGCAGACAGATTGCCAAAGAGCTGCATATCAGTGGACCTTTTAATATACAATTCATGGCACGCGATAATGATATCCTTGTCATAGAGTGTAATCTACGTGCAAGTAGATCTTTTCCGTTTGTAAGTAAGGTATTGAAGATCAACTTGATAGATCTGGCTACTAAAGTGATGCTCGGGATACCTGTAGAGAAGCCGGGAAAGAATCTCTTTGATTTGGACTACGTAGGTATCAAGGCAAGTCAGTTCTCATTTAACCGTCTGCAGAAAGCCGATCCTGTGCTGGGTGTTGACATGGCATCAACGGGTGAGGTAGGATGCTTGGGCGATAATACCAGTACGGCATTGCTGAAAAGCATGCTTTCTGTGGGTCATCGTATTCCTGAAAAGAATATCCTACTCTCGACAGGTGGCGCGAAACAGAAAGCAGAGATGCTTGATGCTGCCCGCCTGCTGGTGGAACATGGTTATAGCCTTTATGCCACAGGGGGTACATCGCGCTACCTTTCTGATAATGGCATTGCCAACACGTTGGTATATTGGCCGTCGGAGGAGGGACAGCAGCCGCAGGCCTTGGATATGTTGCACAAGCACCAGATCGATATGGTGGTGAACATTCCGAAAGATCTGACAACGCATGAATTGACCAATGGGTATAAGATCCGACGGGCTGCAATAGACTTGAATGTGCCGCTGATAACCAATAGTCGGTTGGCCAGTGCTTTCATCCATGCTTTCTGTACGGTGAGTCTTGATGAGATCGGTATTAAGTCGTGGGGAGAATATTAATCTCCTCACGAACTGGGTGCTGAAAGTGTGTTTCCTTCCGTCAAAGAATCTTAAAAGCATATCTTAAGTTTAAACTTTTTCTTTGATGTACCGTCTTAATAACAAATCGCGATTGAAAATAGTGTATTAGTTATTCATTTAAAAGATAAGTAGATATGAAAAAAATGATATGGTTGCTGACAGCGGTGTTTGCCGTAACAACCGCTTCGGCACAAGAGAACAACGGACAGAGGGAGCGACAGCACTTCGATCGTACCGAGATGATGGTGAAGGAGTATAACCTGAATGCCGATCAGGCTGAGAAAGTGAAAGCTTTAAATGAACAGTATGCCGACTTGTTCATTATGCGAGGAAGAGGTTTTGGCCGACCCGGTGGTCCTCGGGGTATGGCTCCACAAACAGAGCAGAAGTCAGAAGGTCAGACAGGTGCTACAGCACAACAGCGTCAGCCACGTCGTGACAGGCAGATGCCCAGCCGTGAAGAGATGGAGAAACGGATGAAGGAACGCCGCGAGAAGATGGAAGCATACAATGCGGAACTGAAGAAGATCATGACTCCTGAACAGTTTGACGCCTATGAGAAGCGGATGCAGGAGATGCGTAACCGTCGCCCTCAGATGCCACGGCAGTAATCAAGAAATGTGTAAGATTAGGTTGTTAGTAGTATTATAAATAAGGTAAAGATTGTTTTTTGAAAGGACAAAAAAGGACGGAGTCAACTCCGTCCTTTTATCGTTGGTGAGAAAGGGGTTATGCTGGTTGCTCAACTTCGAATAACAACTCATCGCGCTCGCCGTTTTTCTTCACATGGATGATGTTCCCCTCTTGCAGCTCGCCATCTAACAAACGCTCACATACACCGTCCTCGATATAGGTTTGGATAGCCCTTTTCAGTGGACGGGCACCAAACTGTACATCGTATCCTTTGGTGGCAACATACTCTTTTGCCTCGTCGGTAATATCCAAATGGTAACCCATCTCCTCGATGCGTTTGTACAGGCCTTTCAGTTCTACATCGATAATCTTCTTGATAGCAGGAAGGTCGAGTTGATCGAAGGTGATGATCTCATCGAGGCGATTAAGGAACTCGGGTGAGAACTGCTTGCTCAGACTCTTCTGTATAATACTTCGTGCATATTCCTTATCATGATCGTTCATGGCCAGACCAGTACTTCCTGCATTGAATCCTACGCCCCTGCCAAATTCCTTTAACTGCCGCGTTCCCGCATTTGAGGTCATGATGATCACAGTATTGCGGAAGTCAACGAGGCGTCCGTTTCCATCGGTGAGTCTTCCCTCATCGAGTACCTGTAACAGCATGTTGAACACGTTGGGATGAGCTTTCTCTATCTCATCAAGCAATACGATGGAGTAGGGGTGACGACGTACGCGTTCAGTGAGTTGTCCACCTTCCTCATACCCAACGTATCCTGGAGGCGCTCCGATCAAACGTGATGTGTTGAAACTCTCGGAATACTCACTCATGTCGATGCGTATCAGAGCATCAGCACTGCCGAACATTTCTTCAGCCAGTTTTTTTGCAAGATATGTCTTGCCCACTCCCGTAGGACCTAAGAACATGAATGCACCGATGGGATGAGTAGGATCTTTCAATCCTACACGGTTACGTTGAATGGCTTTCACCATCTTCTCAATGGCTGGCTCCTGAGCGATGACGGCACTCTTCAGTTTCTGTGCGAGATTCTTTAACTGGATACCTTCAGATTGAGCTATACGCTGCACGGGCACCCCAGTCATCATCGATACCACGTCGGCTACGTCAGCCTCTGTTACGATCTTGTTCTCATCAACTTCACCATTGCTCCAACGCTCCTGCATCTCATCGAGTTCCTTTTCCAGCAGTTGCTGTTTGTCGCGGAAACCTGCTGCAAGTTCGAAATTCTGGTTGCGCACAGCTGCTTGCTTCTTTTCAGTCACAGTGGCAATCTGTTGTTCGAGCTCGGTAATCTCAGGAGGGATAGCAACATTCTGCAGGTGGATTTTCGACCCCACCTCATCGAGTGCGTCAATGGCTTTATCAGGGAAGAACCGATCTGTGACGTAACGGTCTGTCAGTTTGACACATGCCAAAATGGCATCATCGGTGTAGCTGACATGGTGATGTTTCTCGTATCGGTCTTTGATGTTATGCAGAATCTCTAACGTTTCCTCAGTGGACGTAGGTTCCACGATTACTTTTTGGAAACGACGCTCCAATGCTCCGTCTTTCTCTATGGAGTTGCGGTACTCATCGAGTGTGGTAGCACCGATGCATTGGATCGTTCCCCTGGCAAGAGCGGGCTTCAGGATATTTGCGGCATCCATGCTTCCTGGTGTGGATCCAGCACCAATCAAGGTGTGTATCTCATCGATAAACACGATAATATCCGGGTTTGACTCAATCTCCTTGATTAAGGCACGGATGCGCTCCTCGAACTGTCCGCGATATTTGGTACCAGCCACGATGGCTGTCATGTCGAGGTTCACCACGCGCTTGTTGAACAGCATGGGAGAGGTGTGGTGTTGCACGATCATCTGTGCCAGTCCTTCCACAATGGCACTTTTGCCCACACCAGGTTCACCAATTAATATCGGATTGTTCTTCTTCCGTCGTCCGAGGATCTCGATCACTCGCTGAAGCTCGCGCTCACGACCTACAACAGGGTCGAGCAAACCATTGGCAGCAGCCTTTGTCAGGTCGGTGCTGAAATTATCCAGTACAGGGGTCTTTCCGTCACCTTTCCGTGTGCGGGTGGCGGTTTTCTTCTCTTGAGGGGTTTTGTTGCTGGCGAGGGAATCCTCGTCGAGCTCTTCCTCATCAGGCAATCCAATGCCGTTGGTGGGTTGTGATTCCTTCTTATGTGAGAAATATGTCAGGGCGTCTTCGTAACTCATGTTGTTAAATTCTAATACTACTTTAGCCCCATTATCCACATGGTCGTGCAGAATCGCCAATAGCAGATGCTGAACATCCACGGTGGTTAGCGACTGGATACGTGCTTCGAGCACGGCAAGCTTCAGTATATTACTTGCTTTCTCGTTCAGTACCAGCTCCTGCGTGTTAATGGGTCGAGTAAAGTCTTCTTCACGTACTTTCTGTTCAAGTTCTGTCTTTACAGATTGTATATTGACGTCGTAGTTCACGAGGAAGTCCCTTGCCGGGTTCTGCTTGTCACGCAGGATTCCCAACAGGAGATGTTCCGGACCTACCGACCGGCTGGCCAGACGTGCCGCCTCCTCACGACTGAACGCGAGGATTTGAGATACTTTCGGTGAGAACTGACTGGTCATAGTCTTGTTTATCCTTTCTTTCTTTCGTTATCATTTGCAAAGTTAATCTTTTTTTTCCAATTACAAAAATAATGCCAAAGTTTTTGGGGCTGCGGGATATAGATGCAGTTGGATCGAGTTGAAAGGTGTGCAGATGGGACGTACGAAATCAAGCAAAACACAGCACACTCAGTGCAACACTACTGCACAACTTGTGCAGAGCCTTTGCACAACTTGTGCAACATATCTGCACACTTTGTGCAACAGCCTTGCACTTTTTCTGTTCTTTGGGAGGAAGGATACGGCCTCTTGCCTCTTGCTTCGAAACTGTATCAAGTAATGCTTGCAGCAGTTGATTTAGATAATTGTTTTCCCTTTTCTGTAGGCCAAGGGTGTCATGCCTGCTTTCTGCTTGAAAAAGTTGGTGAAGGCCGATTGGTCGTTGAAGTTCAATTCCTCGGAGATCTCAATCATTGTCATATCGGTAGTCTTGAGCAGCATACAGATTTCGTTATAGAGGAAATTAGAAAGGTAGCCATAGACGGTGTTTCCCGACAGTTCCTTGACGACACGCGAAAGATAGGTTGTTGTAATGTTCAGGTGGTCGGCATAGAATTTCACCTGCCGTTCCGTGCGGAAGTTGCGGGCCGCCAGGTGAATGAAGATCTTAAAGATATTCTCCTTGTGCTTGATGTCGTGTGTGGATACCGTACCGCCATAGAGTTGCTCGGCGAGATACAACTGACTGATATGCACCAGGTTCCTGATCATCTCATCCTTATAGAAATGGGGTTGTGACATCGCTTTTTGTATTTGACGGAACAGGTCGTAGAATTCCGCAGCCTTACTTTCATTAAGGTGAAACACGGGAATGGTACTTAATATCTCGAAGGGTAAAGAGCCGCGCAGTCTTTCATCGTTGTCGAGGATATTGTTGAAGTAGCTGGCGTCTATGAGCAGGTGGATGGATGTCACCTCCTGAGAGCATGAGGTGAACATTACCGATTGGTGGGGAAGGGTGACGATCAGGTCGTGCATCTCCAATGTAACATGTCTTCCGCTGATGTCGTATTGCAGCTGACCGTCAATGACGAGGATGATGGAGAAAAACCCCAGTGTGAGGGGAGTGTTCTGCAATGCCTCCATGAAATTCCTGTCGGTGGTTATGCAAGCAACCGATGCTCCATAAGTATCAGAGATTCCCAGTTGCTCCGTGAATTCCGTTAAGTTATAGATATGGTGATATGTCATCGTTTTATCCTTTATGATTGCAAAAATACAAAATTGTTTCGTAATTTACAAATATTGTTTTGTTTTTTGTAAGAACGCTATGGGAAAAACACCGTAATTTTGCCACCGAAATCAATAACGTATCAACTACAACTGAAAATCTATGGTAACAACAATCGTACTAATCCAATTGGCCATTGTGCTGGCACTGATTTTCATCGGTGCCCGCGTTGGTGGTATTGGCTTGGGTATCTATGGCATGGTGGGTGTGTTCATCCTCGTGTTCCTCTTCGGGCTGCATCCAGGAAAGATACCCATCGATGTGATGCTCATCATTGTGTCGGTGATTACGGCCACAGCTGCCTTGCAAGCTGCGGGCGGATTGGACTACTTGGTAGGCTTGGCAGCAAAGTTCCTGCGTAAGCATCCCGATCGTATCACGTACTATGGTCCGCTCACCACGTGGCTGTTTTGTCTGGTGGCCGGTACGGCACACACATCGTATTCTTTATTACCGATTATCTCGGAGATTGCTACGAACAGTAAGATCCGTCCGGAACGCCCGATGACGGTAGCAACGATTGCTGCCTCGTTAGGTATCACGGGTAGTCCGATGTCAGCTGCTACCGCTGCTGTCATCAGTACCGATCTTTTAGGCGGGAAGGGTATTGAGCTGGGAGATATCCTGCTGATATGCATCCCGGCCTCATTCATTGCCATTCTCGTTTCCTCCTTTGTCCAGAACTTCATCGGTAAGGAACTGGTGGATGATCCTGAGTATCAGCGCAGAGTGAAAGAAGGTCTGATCAATCCCGAAGCAGATGCGAAAGCGATGCAGCAGATGGAGACAAATCCCAGTCCTTATGCAAAGTATTCGGTCTTTGCTTTCCTCTTGGGGGTGGTTCTGGTGGTGCTGTTCGGCTCTGTTCCTTCCCTGCGTCCCTCATTTGAGGTGAATGGTACTGTGGAACGCCTGACCATGCCTGAAACTATCGAGATTATCATGATGTCGATTGCTGCCTTGATCCTGATCGTGGGACGTGCTGATGTGAAAAAGGCAGTGAGTGGTAATATCTTCGGAGCAGGTATGAATGCCATGGTTAGTATCTTCGGTATTGCTTGGATGGGTGACACTTTCTTCAATGGTAACATTGAGTTCTTCAAGAGTCATATCGCCGATGTGGTAACGGAATACCCCTTCCTCTTCGCTGTGGCCTTGTTCATCATGAGTATCATGCTGTTCTCACAGGCTGCCACAGTGCGCACACTCTATCCACTGGGCATCGGACTGGGCATTCCTCCCCTAGCACTCGTGGCCATGTTCCCCGCTGTGAACGGCTATTTCTTCATCCCGAACTATCCCACTGAGGTGGCTGCCATCAACTTCGACCGCACGGGAACAACGCGAATCGGGAAGTATGTGCTCAACCATTCGTTCCAGCTCTCAGGCTTTATTACAACCTTCGTGAGCATCGGCATTGGGTATCTCATTATTACATTTTTATACTAGAATACTAATAAATTTGGTTTCCTAGAAACTCAATAACAATCTTTAACCGTTTAATAATTAAAAACAAACAAATTATGAAAACAATGCGTAACATTTTGGTGCTGATGGCACTGTTGGTTTCTGTCAACATCGTTGCTAAACCGAAAATCCGTATCATCGCTACTGGCGGTACCATCGCCGGTGTGAGTGCTTCTGCTACATCTTCCGCTTATAGCGCTGGACAGGTTGGTGTCCAAACGCTGATCGATGCTGTTCCTCAGATGCTGTACTTAGCTGATATCAGCGGTGAACAGCTTGTGAATATCGGTTCACAGGATATGAACGATGAGGTATGGCTGAAACTGTCAAAGCGTATTAACGAATTGCTGAACAATGAGGGGTATGACGGTGTGGTGGTTACTCATGGAACAGATACCATGGAAGAGACCGCTTATTTCCTTAACTTGACAGTAAAGAGTGACAAGCCCGTGGTGCTCGTGGGCTCCATGCGTCCATCTACTGGTATCAGTGCCGATGGTCCTGGTAACCTTTATGCCGGTGTGGCAGCTGCTGCCAGTCCTGCTTCTAAAGGTCGTGGCGTACTCGTTTGCATGAACAATCTGTTGCTTGATGCCAAGGATGTTGTAAAGATGCACACCACTGATGTGGCTACTTTCCAGGCTGCCAACTATGGTAAGGTGGGTTATGTATATAACGGTGAAGCTATCTATAACCGTAATGTTGACAACCTGCACACGGTGAATAGTGAGTTTGACGTAACAAATCTCGATAAGCTTCCTAAGGTGGGTATCGTTTATGGCTATGCCAACTGTTCTCCGCTGCCAATGCAGGCATTTGTTGATGCCAAATATGATGGTATCGTTTTGGCTGGTGTGGGTGACGGTAACTTCTACAAGGATGTGTTCGATGTAGCTCTGAAGGCTCGTGAAAAGGGTATCAACATCGTCCGCTCATCACGTGTTCCTACTGGTCCTACTTGTCTGAATGGCGAGGTTGATGATGAAAAGTACCACTTCGTGGCAGCTCTGACACTGAACCCTCAAAAGGCTCGTGTACTGTTGATGCTCGCTCTGACCAAGACTAACGACTGGAAACAGATTCAGGAATACTTTAAGAAGTATTAATGGACAATTGATAATGGACAATTGACAATTCATCATTGAAAATTCAGCGTTATGAAAAAGACTATTATATTTGGAATGATGTTGGGCTTGGCACTGACAGCCAATGCACAGCAGGACAAGGATGCTTCGGCTGGTGAGGAATCATTGTTCGAGAAAGTGACTAAAATAGAGAAGAAGCAAGATAACTTCCATTTCCTGTTGAATCTCAATAATAGTTTCGACGTCAATCAGGGTGATGGAAAATTCCAGAATGCTAAGTTCAATATGCGTCAGATCCGTATTGAGGCAAAAGGAAATATCAACGACACGTTCTCTTTCCGCTGGCGTCAGCGATTGAATCGCAATAACACACCTGCTGCTGACAATCTCGACAACATGCCTTCTTCATCTATCGATGTGGCTGGTATCGGTGTCAACGTGAGTGACAAGTTCTCAATGTTCCTTGGTAAACAATGTGCTGCATACGGTGGAATAGAATTTGATCTCAACCCTATTGAGATTTACGAATATTCCGACATGGTTGACTATATGAGCAACTTCCTTACCGGTGCGAACTTCCAGTTCCAGCTTACCCCCAACCATCAACTTCAGTTGCAGGTGCTTGACAGCCGCAGTGGAAGTATGAGTGATATGTATGGTGATGGCTATGAGCAGTCGAAAGTACCCTTGGTTTACACAGCCAACTGGAACGGAAATTTCGGTGATGTGTTCAAGACTCGCTGGAGCTACTCTCTGATGAGTCAGGCAAAGGGTAATCAGAGCCACTATGTCGCTCTGGGCAATGAGGTGACCCTTAACAATTTCGATGCATTCTTCGATGTGATGTATATGCGTGAGGGTATTGATCGCGAGGGCATCGTTTCCAGCATCGTGGGTAATAATGCGATGGGTGGTCATCAGAATGATGCCGAGTATCTGTCGTTGGTCATGAAGGCACAGTACCGTTTCAGCCCGAAATGGAATTTCTTTGTCAAGGGAATGCTTGAAAACGAAGGATTCTCTAAGTCAAACGGCTCCATTGAAAAAGGTAAGTATCGCACAGCATTGGGCTACTTTGCAGGTATCGAATACTATCCGATGAAGAACAGCAACCTGCATTTCTTCCTCACCTATGTAGGCCGTCATTATAGCTATACTGACAAGGCAAAGGCTTATGGTGCAGCAGACTACAGTACTAACCGTATTTCATTGGGTTACATTTGGCAACTGCCGATGTTCTAATAAAGCAATGATTATCAATTGCTACTGTAACAGTAGTAATCATAAAGTTCAAAGTTCAAAGTTCAAAGTTTAAAAATTTATTAATATGTCAGAACAGAAATTCAGAGTTGAGTCAGACCTCTTAGGTGAACTCAAAGTGCCTGCCGAAGCTTTATATGGCGTACAGACACAGCGTGGTATCAACAACTATCATATTTCTCGTAAGAAGATGCGCGATTATCCCGACTATGTTATCGCTATCGCCTATGTGAAACTCGCAGCCGTTCAAACGAATCATACTCTTGGTGTGATCAATGACGAGATTGCTGGGGCAATATCCCAGGCTTGTCGTGAGATCATCGATGGTAAATGGCATGAGAACTTCCCCATCGATATGATGCAGGGTGGAGCTGGTACATCGGTGAACATGAATGCCAATGAGGTGATTGCAAACCGTGCTCTTGAAATCATGGGATATGAGAAAGGCGATTACCAGCACTGTTATCCCAATGACCATTGTAACTGTGGACAGTCAACGAACGATGTTTATCCAACAACCATCCGCTTGGCTTTGATCCGCATGAACAAGAGTCTGGTGGCCAGTCTGACAGGACTGATCAGTGCTTTACGTTACAAAGGTGAGGAGTTCAAGGACTGCATCAAGATGGGTCGTACCCAGTTGCAGGATGCCGTTCCTATGACCAGCGGTCAGGAGTTCAATGCATACGCCAACAACTTGGAAGAGGAAATCCTGAACCTGGAGCGTAACGTGAAACTGTTGCACGAGATCAATATGGGTGGTACTGCTATCGGTACTGGTCTGAACGCCGTTCCTGGCTTCGCCAAACTGTGTGCTGCCAACCTGAGTAAGCTCACCGGTGAGGCTTTCGTGAGTGCCGCCGACCTCGTAGAGGCAACACCCGATACAGGTGCGTATGTCAGCTATTCTTCTGCTTTGAAGCGTCTGGCCGTGAAACTCTCCAAGATCTGTAACGACCTCCGACTGATGGCATCTGGTCCTCGTTGCGGTCTGAATGAGATCAATCTGCCTCCGAAGGCTCCTGGATCATCCATTATGCCGGGTAAGGTGAACCCCGTGATTCCCGAGGTTGTCAACCAGGTATGCTTCAAGGTGATCGGTAACGACACCACTGTGAGCTTCGCTGCTGAGGCCGGTCAGCTCCAGCTGAACGTGATGGAGCCTGTAATCACCGAGGCTTTGATCGAGAGTCTTACTTGGATGAAGAATGCTATCGACACCCTCACAGAGGAGTGTATCCTTGGTATTACCGTGAACAAGGAGCGTTGCTATGACATGGTGAAGAACTCCATTGGTATTGTAACTGCTCTGAATCCGTATATCGGTTACAAGACCTGTACGAAGGTGGCTAAGGAAGCATTGGAGACCAACCGTTCGGTGTATGACATCGTATTGGAGAAAGGCTTGATGACTCAAGAAAAACTTGACGAGGCCCTGGATCCGAAGAACATGCTCGTGTCACATAAGTTCATCAAGTAAAGATGAGAAATGAAAAATGAGAGATGAGAGATATGATTACTATTAGGGCGAAGCACTAAGGCCAGGTCTTGAAGTAAATCATATCTTTCATCTCTCATTTCTCATCTCTCATTATCTCGCATTGATCCGATTCTTGATCTTATCCACATAAGCATCAATCACTGCAACTGCGGTGATATTGACAACATCGCGAACAGAAGAGCCGAAATCGGTGAAATGGATGGGTTTGTTCAATCCCATCTGGATCGGGCCTATAATTTCCACATCTGCATCTAATGCTTGAAGCATCTTATATGAAGACCGGGCACTGGTGAGGTTGGGGAAAATCAATGTGTTCACGTCCTTCCCTTTCAGTCGGGTGAATGGATACTGCTGGTCTCGTAACTCTTTATCAAGGGCAAAACCTAACTGAATCTCTCCATCGATCACCAGGTCAGGATATGACTCTTGCATCTTTTCCACAGCCATTCTTACCTTTCTTGTTCCTTCGCTTCCATCGCTTCCAAAGTTAGAGTGGCTCACCATGGCGATGTTCGGTTTTTCGTTGAAGAATCGCACTGCTGTGGCAGAGAGCTTAGCAATGTCGATAAGTACATCGGTTGTTGGGTTCGCGTTCACCAGTGTATCAGCAATATAAAGTGTTCCTTTCGGTGAGTTGATGATATGCATCGTACCGAAATGTTTGAACTCCGGACGGATACCGATTACTTCCTTGGCTACCTTGATCGTATTTGAATATTTCGTATATAGACCGGTGATGAAAGCGTCGGCTTCCCCTGTCTCTACCATCATCATTCCGAAATAGTTGCGCTCGAACATCTTGTCGTTGGCTTCCTGGAAGGTGTAGCCGTCACGCTGCCGTTTCTCCGTTAGGATGCGCGCATACCGTTCACGTCGTTCTTGCTCACGAGGATGACGAAGGTTCACTATTTCCACACCCTCAAGGTTCAGGTCAAGTGATTTGGCAAGTTTTTCGATCGTTTCCTCATTACCCAAAAGAACAGGTTGGCAGATTCCTTCCGCTTTTGCCTGTACTGCGGCTTTCAGCATGGTGGGGTGGACAGCCTCGGCGAACACTACTCGTTGAGGATGGGCAGCAGCTGTGGCATAAAGTTTCTGAGTGAGTTTCGTCTCTTGTCCTAACAAGACAGACAAGGAATTTTTGTAGCCATCCCAGTCGGTAATCTCCTTACGAGCCACACCACTATCGATAGCAGCTTTGGCAACGGCTGCAGAAACCTCTGTGATCAAACGTGGATCCACAGGTTTCGGAATAAAGTAGTCGCGACCAAAGGTAAGGTTGTTCACCTTATAAACATCATTCACCACATCTGGAACAGGTTGCTTTGCCAAATCAGCAATAGCATGAACGGCGGCTAACTTCATTTCTTCGTTGATAGCAGTGGCATGTACGTCAAGAGCACCGCGGAAGATATAAGGGAAGCCGATCACGTTATTGATTTGGTTGGGATAGTCGGTACGGCCTGTTGACATCAACGTGTCGGGACGTGCCTCCATGGCATCCTCATAGGAAATCTCCGGTACGGGGTTAGCCAAGGCGAAGATCACGGGATCCTTAGCCATTGTCTTGACCATCTCCTTGGTGAGTACATTTCCTTTTGACAAGCCGACGAACACATCGGCTCCATTTACGGCTTCTGCCAAGGTATGTACGTCTCTGCGATCCGTTGCGAAGAATTTCTTTTGGTCGTTTAGATTCTCACGGTCACTGGTGATGACACCTTTCGAGTCGAGCATGAGAATATTCTCTTTCTGGGCACCTAATGCCATATACAGTTTTGTACAGGAAATAGCAGCAGCACCCGCGCCATTCACCACGATCTTCACTTTTCTGATGTCCTTTCCGTTCACCTCCAAGGCGTTCTTCAATCCTGCTGCCGAGATGATGGCCGTACCATGTTGGTCATCGTGCATCACGGGTATGTCGAGGGATTTCTTCAGTCGCTCTTCAATGTAGAAGCATTCCGGCGCTTTGATGTCCTCAAGGTTGATGCCGCCGAAGGTCGGAGCAATCTTCTCAACAGCTTCGCAGAATTTTACCGGATCTTTCTCATCTACTTCGATATCAAAGACATCGATGCCGCCATATATCTTAAAAAGCAGTCCTTTACCTTCCATCACCGGCTTACCACTCATCGCGCCGATGTCGCCCAGTCCGAGAACGGCGGTGCCATTACTGATAACCGCGACTAAGTTACCTTTGTCGGTATATCGATACGCATCGTTGGGGTTCTCCTGAATCTCAAGACAAGGGAAAGCGACTCCTGGCGAATAGGCCAGACTCAAATCTGTTTGTGTTCGGTAAGCCTTGGTGGGTTTCACTTCAATCTTACCTGGTCTGCCATTCTCGTGATAGGCGAGGGCAGCTTCTTTAGAAATCTTAACCATAAATGTATTTTATAATGATCTACAATCTTTTCACAAGTGATATCCATTAGTCATGTCAGTCACATTACTGACTGATGTTTTATTGCATGCAAAGTTACAAAATATATCTGAATGTGCCATCAGTTTGTGTCTAAAAGTTACTTTTTTACAGAAAAATCTCTCAAAAGGAATAGTTTTTGAAAATATATTCTTATCTTTGCAGTGTTATACAAAGGCATTAGATATGGAAAGGAATGATACTTCCACGCTCTACCGTCAGGAACTGAAAGGAAAAATTTTGGCTACGGCCATGTTGTTGTTCGAACAGAAAGGTATCAAGTGCATGAAGATGGATGACATCGCGAAAGAGTTATCCATCTCCAAGCGAACACTATATGAACTTTATGAGAATAAAGAGCAACTTCTCTTTGAGGGGGTGCGCCATCAGTATATGGAGCGCAGTGAATACTTGCGTCATTTTGCTCTGCAGGCAAAAAACGAGATGGAGATCGTCATGGAGGCCATTCGCTCGAATCTTCAATACTTAGGTCATATCAACCCTCAGTTCTTCCTTGACATCCACAAGTATGCACGTGTGCTTGATTTCTTGCAGCAGCAACATGATGAGCAACGCGCCAACTCGATTCATTTCATGGAAAGAGGTGTTGAGCATGGCTATTTTCGTCCAGACGTCAACTATGAGATCGTTTCCAGTATGGGTGATGCGGTGATGACCCACATGATGGAGACGAAGATGTATAAAAAGTATCCGATGCGTGATATCTTCAAAAACTATGTCAATGTCTTGCTTCGTGGCTTGTGCACTGAGAAGGGATTGGCAGAGCTCAGTTTATAATCTCGAGACTTGTTTTACGCCTTTCACTGTTCGTAGTTTCTTAACCAGTGCCTCCAGTTTGCTGGTGTCCTCCACATTTACCACCAGGTTTCCGCTGAAGAGTCCATCGTGACTGTCGATATTAATACTCCTCATCATTATTTTTTCTTCTTTGGCGATGATGCTGGTGATGTTGTTCACGATACCGATGTCATCATTGCCGATGATACGCAAGGTCGTGGAATATTGAGCGTTTCCCTTTCCACTCCATTTCGCCCGAACAATACGGTACCCGAAGCGTTTCCTAAGTTCCGGGGCATTGGGGCAGTCTTTGCGATGTATCTTGATGCCGCCATTCACCGTGACGAATCCGAACACGTCGTCGCCATAGATGGGGTGACAGCATTTTGCCAGCTGGAAGTCAACACCTTTTAGGTTCTTGTCGATGACGATCACGTCATCGCTGCCATAGGTCATCTCTTCATCCGGGTGCTCATATACAAATTCCTCCGCACTCTGTGTGGGCAGTGTGGGAGTTGTCCCGTTGTCACGCTGCTGTACTTCGATATACCGCTCGATCACGTAGTTCATGTCGAGTGTCCCATCTGCCAGTTGTTTGTAGAACTCGCGTGTCTCTTTGATTCCCAATTTCTTGATCAGGTGATTCACCGTACTCTCTTCGATGTCGATCTTCCTGTTCTTCAACCTTCGCTCCAACATCTCTTTAGCCATCGCTCCCTGGCGAACCTGTATGTCTTTCAGGGCCAGTCGGATCTTTGACTTGGCACGTGAGGTCTTTACAACATTCAGCCAGTCTTGTTTGGGCGTCTGGTTACTGGATGTCATCACTTCCACCTGGTCACCAGACTGTAATTGATGTCGGAAAGTCACCACCTTATTATTAATGCGGGCTCCAGTGCATTGGTTTCCTACTCGAGAATGAATATGGTATGCGAAATCCAGCACGGTGGCACCCTTGGGGAATTTAAGGAGATCGCCCTTAGGTGTGAACACAAACACCTCATCCTCATACAGATCCATTTTGAACTCATCGATCATCTGCATGGTATCATCGGTGTTTTCCAAGGCGGCACGAATGCTGTTGAGCCAGTCATCCAAGCCACTCTCGCTTTTCACGCCCTTATATCGCCAATGGGCAGCCAAGCCTCGTTCGGCCACCTCGTCCATGCGCTCAGTACGGATCTGCACCTCTACCCATTTATTCTCTGGTCCGAGCACGGTGATATGCAAACTCTCGTAACCGTTGCTTTTGGGAACGGTGAGCCAGTCACGCAGTCGTTTAGGATTCCCTTGATACATGTTGGTGATGATCGCAAAGGCCTGCCAGCAGAGTGCCTTTTCTGTTTGCGCATTAAACGGTTCCTGCGGTTCTATGATGATACGGATAGCGAACAGGTCGTAGATTCCCTCAAATCCACATTTCTGTTTCTTCATTTTCTGCCAGATGCTGTGGATGCTTTTTGTACGTCCTTTCATGTGGAAATGTAGTCCTGCCTCGTGTAGCTTCTCATCGATGGGCTTGATGAATTTCTCGATGTAGGCATCACGGCTTTTCTTCGTGGCATTGAGCTTTTCCTTGATCATGTAGTAGGCATCGTGCTCCAGATATTTCAGGGAGAGATCCTCCAGTTCGCTCTTCAGTTTATATAGTCCTAATTTATGAGCAAGGGGAGCATACAGGTAGCTGGCCTCTTCGCTGACCTGTCGTTTAGCCTCTTCGTTTTCGTTGTCGCGGATCTGGCGCATCAGATTCACCCTATCAGCGATCATGATCAGGATCACCCGCATATCCTCTGCAAATGACAACAGCAGGTTCCTGAAGTTCTCACTCTCTATCACAGGATTCTTCTTATATAACTCCTGGATACGTACCAGTCCTCGGATAATCGTGGCTACGGGAAGTCCGTACTCTTTCTCAATCTGTGCAAGGAGAGTCTGGTCGTTGATAACCATGGTGTAGAGCAAGATGGCCATCACCCCGTCGCGTTTCAGTCCTTCCTCGTCCACGGCTATCATGGCAGTGCGCAAACTTTGCAGGATTGGATTCAGACCGAACACATCGCGATGAAGGGTGTCACTTTCCATCGACATGCTGAGGTTTTTACGCATCCGATGTTCATCACCCTCCTGAAGTGAGGCACCGAGCTTCTCCACCAAATCGTTCATTAACGATAGTGACTCGGACTTTTCATCTTCTGTAAATAGCAGTATCTCATTCATATCGTGGCTTCTTTTTTAGTCATCATTTGTTTCTCTTAGTTTGCAAAGATACTAACTTTTTCTCGATTCCAGCTCATAACGTCTGTTTTTTTTGGTAGTTGTAAAACAAATTATTATCTTTGCAGAAAATTCACACAACTTATTTATCAACATTTAATCAATCAAGATGAAGAAATTATTGTTATTTGGTCTGTTGCTGTTGACCATGGCCATGCAGGCACAGACGGCAAGGAAGTTCACATTGAACCTGACAGCTGATGCGAAGGCCCAGATGGTATGTTTCCTCCCTGAACAGAGTTCAGGTAAGGCGATTGTCGGTGTGCCGGGTGGTGGCTATTCGGTGTTGTCGAACACCCACGAGGGCTATCTGGCTTCAGAGTGGTTGAACAAGCAGGGCATTGCCTATTTCGTGGTAAACTACAGACTGCCCAATGGTGACCGCACGCTACCGATCAGTGATGTGGAGAATGCTTTCCGTATCGTTCGCGACTCTGCGAGCACCTGGGGTATCAACCCTCGCGATGTGGGCATCATGGGCTTTTCGGCAGGAGGACATTTAGCTTCTGTCATCTCCACTCATTCTGCCTACGAGGTTCGTCCGGATTTCACCATCTTGTTCTATCCTGTCATCTCCATGGATGAGCGAGTCTCCCATCAATGGTCATGCCGTAACTTCTTGGGTGAAGGACAGAAAGATCCTGCTTTAGTGCATGATTTCTCTACACAGAACGCTGTGAAACGTCATCTCACGCCGCCTGCTGTGATTATTATGGCCAATGATGACCGTCTTGTTCCGCCGGTGACGAATGGTATTGCCTATTATTCTGCGATGCGCAATGCAGGAAATGAGTGTAGTATGTTCATCTACCCATCAGGTGATCATGGCTTTGGTTTCGGTCCTTGGTTCAAGTATCACGACCAACTGCTCACTGATTTAGGCAATTGGCTGCGTGATCGCCATACTCCTCAGCCTGGCGCTATTCGTGTGGCATGTATCGGTAATAGCATCACCGACGGTCATGGTATCGACATGGCTACGCAGCATGGCTATCCCGCCCTCTTACAGAAAAAGCTTGGTAATGGTTATTGGGTGAAGAACTTTGGCGTGAGTGCCCGGACGATGCTGAACGAGGGTGACTTCCCATATATGAATGAAACGGCGTGGAAGGATGCACTGGCTTTCCAGCCGGATATCGTCATCATCAAATTGGGAACAAACGATTCCAAACCCCATAACTGGAAACATGGGGAGGCTTTCAAACACGATCTCGAACAGATGATTACCTCCTTGAATCCCTCGCTCAACCAGCCTGAGAAGAAATTGCGGAAGAAGAAGGCTGTCCTTGCACAGACCAAACCGCAAATCATTCTGTGCACACCGATCCCCGCATTTAAGTCATCTTGGGATATCAATGACTCCGTCATCACCAACGAGATCATTCCTATCCAGCAAGAGGTGGCGAAAAAATATGGACTTCAGGTGATCGATCTCCATACGCTTTTTGCCGATGGCGCCAATCTTGTGCAACCCGATGGCATTCATCCTAACGAACGGGGTGTTCAGCGCATGGCTGATATTATTGGGGAAGCCTTGAAGAAATAATCAGGTGAAGTTGTAGAATGGATTTTTTTCATACCATATCATCAAGGAAACGGGGCAGGGCCAGATGGCATCTGCCCCGTTTCTTTGATTATTAAAATAGGTGAATATTAATTATATTCCGTGCAAGAGTGTGGCTGTTTCGTTTTTTTTACGTAACTTTGCACGCTAATAGAATCAAAGACGATTTGAAAGACGAATGAAAAAGATATGCAGTGCCATCCTTTTGATGGCGATGACCATGACGGTAAGTGCCCAAAGCGGTACGAATTCTCCTTATTCGCAGTATGGTCTGGGCGTACAAAGTGACCAGACAAGCGGTTTCAACCGGGGTATGGGCGGTTTAGGACTGGGATTCCGTGATGGCGGACAGGTAAACTTTATCAACCCTGCCAGCTACTCGGGTGTTGACTCTTTGGCCTTTATCTTTGATGTGGGCATGAGCGGTCAGATCACCAACTTCAAAGAGAACGGTGTGAAGAAAAATGCCAAGAATGCGGATTTCGAATATGCTGTCGCTGCCTTCCGTCTGCTGAAACATGTAGGAATGAGTTTCGGTATCGTCCCATTGACGAATGTAGGTTATAAATATGTTACCGCCGAGGAACTCAACGATTCCCGTACCACCTTCTATCAAAATTTCTATACAGGATCAGGCGGACTGCATCAAGTGTATTTGGGAGCAGGATGGGAACCGTTCAAAGGTCTCTCCTTAGGTGCGAATGTCGGTTATGTATGGGGCGATATCACACGAAGTATTCAGAATGCTTATTATACTCTTCAGAATGGATCCCTTGAACTTGATGGGACAATCAACACACTGACAAAGGTCAATACCGCATCGGCCAGTGCCCTACGACTGAACTTCGGCGCACAGTACGAGTTGCCGTTAGGTAAGAAAGATGCCATAACCGTGGGTGCTACCTTCAGTCCCTCTCACTCTCTTGGTGCAGAGCCAACCTGTGTCGTCACCAGTCAGAACTCCTCATCAGGAGTTATCAATCCTACATCCTACACTGTTGATGAAGGATTGAAGATGCCGATGATGATCGGAGCGGGTGTCATGGTGAATCATCATGGACAGCTACGTCTGGGAGCTGACTACAGTTTTCAGCAGTGGAGTGGGGTGTCGTTCCCAGAGTATCACGTGGTGAACGATGTGCCTTCCTATGTGCTGAACAGTGATTATTTCATGGATCGTCATAAGCTGACTGTGGGTGGAGAGTTCTGTAAGGGAGCAACGGATCGTAAGTTCATCAATCGTATCCGTTACCGTGCCGGTGTTTCCTATTCTACACCTTATTATAAAATAAATGGAGCGGATGGACCGAAGGAGATTTCCGTCAGTGCTGGCTTTGGCATTCCTATCATCAATGGATGGAATAACCGTTCTGGATTGGCCAATATCTCTTTGCTGAACATCTCAGGTCAGTGGTCACACCAGTCTGCTGGTAAAGGCTTACTGTCAGAGAATACATTCCGTATCAACATCGGCATCACCTTCAACGAGCGTTGGTTTGCCAAGTGGAAGGTGCAATAATGGTGTGCAGGCATTGGTGAATGTGACTGGTTGATGGATAAGATGAACGAATCGAGATGTCTCTTAGGCTGGCTGTCGGGGTTCTGTCTGATGCTGATGATGCTGGTGTCGTGCGAAGAAGGAAAGGAGCATATTGCCCCTCCCATCTATCCACGTGACTCGGCCTCCATCATGACCACCTATGGTGTGAACATGCTGATGAGCGACTCTGGTGTCATCAAGTATCGTATCGTCACCGAACGATGGGATTATAATGAGGTGAGAAACCCCAAGGTGTGGACGTTTGACAAGGGTATCTTCTTGGAGCAGTTTGACGAGAAGTTCCATGTGGAGGCTTATATCCAGGCAGATACTGCTTACAACTATTATGAAAAGAAACTCTGGGAGTTGCGAGGCAGGGTGCGTATCCGTACCAAGGACGGACTGATCTTTACCAGTGAAGAGCTCTATTGGGATCAGTTGCGCCACGAGATGTATAGCAACAAGTTCTCCCGGATCATCACACCTGAGCGGGAGATGCAGGGCACCTATTTCCTGAGTGATGACAACTTCCAGGATCTGACACATTATACAATATCCAATTCCAAAGGTTCATTTGTCAAAGGGAAGGACGGTTTCGGCACCAATGAAGGCGATACCATCCTGAGTGCTCCCGACAGCGTGAAGTCGATGAAGCGTCAACCCACGACACCGAAAGCAAAATCTGATTACTAAAATGTCTGAAGTAGATTTACCGTTGGTCATAGGTATCCTCGTCACGATGCTTTTCTCTGCCTTTTTCTCTGGTATGGAAATAGCCTTCGTGTCGAGTAACCGCATGCAGGCAGAAGTGGATCGAGATAAGGCAGGCTTTGCCGCCCGACCTTTAAGTGTTTTCTATCGTCATCCGAATAACTTCGTCAGTACGATGCTCGTGGGCAACAACATCGCTTTGGTGGTGTATGGTATCCTGATAGCAAAGTTCTTCGACAATACCATCTTCCAAGGGTATGATGCGGCTTTTACCGTACCAGCAGACACCATCCTCTCCACACTGATCGTGTTGTTCACAGGAGAGTTCCTTCCTAAGACACTTTTCAAGAGTAACCCCAACCGGCTCCTCACCATCTTTGCTTTTCCTGCCTTTGTCTGTTATGTTCTCCTTTGGCCTGTATCACGTTTCAGTACGTTCATCTCAAAAGTGTTTTTGCGCCTCATGGGGGTAAAGGTCGAGAAAGAAGGGCAGGATGAAGGCTTCACGAAGGTGGATCTCGACTACCTGGTTCAGTCGTCGATTGATAATGCCCGCGATGATGAGGAGATAGAGGATGAGGTGAAGATATTCCAGAACGCCCTCGATTTTGCCGATACAAAGGTTCGTGACTGCATGGTGCCGCGAACGGAGATTTGTGCTGTAGAAGACAACTGTTCCGTGGATGAGCTCATGGCTGCTTTTGTGGAGAACGGGAAATCGAAAGTCATTGTCTATCATGAAGATATTGATCATATCGTAGGTTACGTCCACTCTTCGGAGATGTTCAGGATCATGGGAGGTACTGACGCTGGGGGTGCCGTGCAATGGAACCTGCAGTCGTTAATCCGTGAGATGCCGTTCGTCCCTGAGACGATGACGGCCCGAAAGATGATGCAGACCTTCCTCCAGCAGAAGAAATCTCTTGGTGTCGTCATCGATGAATTCGGTGGTACCAGCGGTATCGTCTCCTTGGAAGATATTGTGGAGGAGATTTTTGGTGATATCGAGGATGAACATGATAACTCCAACTATACTGCGAAGAGGATCGGTGATCATGAATATGTGCTGTCGGCACGTCTGGAAATTGACAAGGTGAACGAGATGTTCGACTTGGAACTGCCGGAGAGTGAAGAGTACATGACTGTGGGAGGACTGATCCTGCATGAGTACCAGAGTTTCCCCAAACTCAACGAAGTGGTGAAAATCGGCCGTTTTGAGTTCCGCATCATCAAGAATACCATGACGAAAATCGAGTTGGTGAAGTTGAAAGTGACTGAATAAATCAACTTTTTGCAAGATTCTTGCGGATAATTGACAAATTATTTGTAATTTTGTCGGCTGTTAGCGGCAAACCGCCGCATGACCCCCTCCTAAAGGAGGGAAAAAGTGAATAATAACAATAAAAACAATCATAAACAAATGGCAGCAATTGGAAAAATCAGAAGCTGGGGCCCGATCCTTGTTACAGTGATCGGTCTGGCCCTTTTTGCATTTATTGCCGAGGAGTTGTTCCGCTCATGCGATTCTATCAAGAACCAGCAGCGTCAGCAGGTCGGCGAAGTGTTAGGTAAGAAAATCGACGTTCAGGAGTTCCAGAACCTTGTGGACGAATACACGGATGTCATCAAGATGAGTCAAGGCCGTGACAACCTCACCGATCAGGAACTGAACCAGGTCAAGGACATGGTGTGGAATCAGTTCGTACAGAACACCGTGATCGAGAACGAAGCCAAGAAACTCGGTCTCACCGTTACTGATCAGGAGATGCAGAACATGTTGCAGCAGGGTACCAACCCCATGCTGTTGCAGACTCCTTTCGTCAACCAGCAGACACGTCGTTTCGATGCTAACGCGCTGAAGCAGTTCCTGGCAGAGTATGACAATGCTAAGAAAACCAATCCGCAGTTGGCAGAGCAGTACAAGACCCTTTACAACTACTGGACCTTCATGGAGAAGAATATGCGTCAGCAGCTTTTGGCACAGAAGTACCAGAACTTGCTGGGTGCCTGCCTGCTCTCAAACCCCGTGGAAGCTCAACAGGCTTATACCGAAGAGACACTCGAAAGCTCTGTGAACCTCGTTGCGTTCCCATACAGCAAGATCAACGACAACAAAGTGGAGGTCAGCGATGCCGATCTCAAAGCTAAGTATGAGGAACTGAAACCTCGCTTCCTTCAGTCGGAGGAGAGTCGCGACATCAAGTTCGTGGATGTGCAGGTTCTTCCCTCTGCATCCGATCGCGCTGCCCTCGACAAGAGTGTGAAGGAGTTCCGCGACCAGTTGGTTACCGCTGATGATCCTACTGAGGTTATCCGTAAGAGTGCATCTCTGGTGAGCTACCTCGGTGTGCCGCAGACTCGTTCTGCCTTCCCCCGCGACATCGCTAACCAGCTTGACTCCATTGCAGTAGGTACAACTACCGCTGTAGTTGAGAACAAGGATGACAACACCCTGAATGTGGTGAAGCTCTATTCTAAGCAGCAGTTGGCCGATTCTATCCAGTTCCGGGTGATTCAAGTGGCTAAGGAAGATGTGGCTGCAACACGCAAGACCGCTGACAGCATCTATAACGCGCTGCAGGCTGGTGGTGACTTCGAGGCCATTGCCAAGAAATATGGTCAGACTGGCGAGAAGGTGTGGATGACAAGTCGTGAGTACGAGAATGCTCCTTCCATGGATATGGATACACGTAAGTATATCAATACGTTGAATACTGCCGCACTGAATGCCACGAACAATATCGCTATGGCCAATGGTAATGTCATCCTTCAGGTGACCAACCGTACAGCCATGAACACCAAGTATGTGGCAGCTGTGATCAAGAAGACCATCGACTTCTCTAAGGATACCTATAACACCGCCTATAACAAGTTCTCTCAGTTCGTAAGTGAGAGTCAGACTTTCGAGGCATTAGAGAAGAATGCAGCTAAGTACGGATATAAGGTACAAGAGCGTCAAGGTGTGCGTAACACAGAACACTATGTGGCTGGTATCACCAGTACCCGCGATGCACTGAAGTGGATCTTCGAGGCTAAGCAAGGTAATATCTCTCCGCTCTATGAGTGCGGTAACAACGATCACCTCCTGGTATTGGCACTGAACAATATCAATCCCAAAGGTTACCTCAACTACGAGAAGAACGAGGAACTGAAGTCTTATCTGAAGTCTGAGGTACTGAAAGACAAGAAGGCTGAGCTGATCCTGGCCGATGTGAAGGGTGTGAAGAGTATTGCAGATGCCAGAAAGAAAGCAGGCAACATGGTACGTGTTGACCAGATCACTTTCTCTGCTCCTGTATTTGTTCAGGAGACTGGTGCCAGCGAGCCTGCACTGAGCGGTGCCGTGGCTGGTACGAAGAAGGGTGCTTTCTGTCCGCGTCCTATCAAGGGTAATGCCGGTGTTTATTTCCTCCAGGTTCTTGACCAGACCCGTCGTGCCGGTAGCAAGTTCGATGCCAAGAAATATGAGCAGCAGGCTCAGCAGAAGATCATGCAGCGTGCAGGTAACTTCATGCAGGAGCTGATGTTGAAAGCTGATGTCACTGACAATCGCTACCTGTTCTTCTAATTCTTGTTGTCTGTTAGCTTAACAGTATATATTATAATAAGGTGTAGGGTTCCTACACCTTATTTTATATAGAAGCAGGAGGTAAAGTGAGACATGTCGTTTCTTACTCCTACCTTGTCGGACGGTGAAGACGGCAGCTATCACGACAACACTATGCATTTCGTCAGCGACTCCAGTGCCTCCGTCCAGTTCGAATACGACAAAAACGGCAACCTTGTGAAAGATTTGAATAAGAATATTTCGTCAATCCAATATAATTGTTTAAATTTGCCCTCGCAGATAGACATTGCTTCCACTGGCCATCTGCTGTTCCTCTATGGTGCCAGCGGTAGCAAGCAGAAAAGAAACCAATCAGAAGGAATTATAGTGATATAACCGTTATAAATCCATTAGCAAAACCCCAATTATGGAAAAAATAATCCTTTCTTGTATCTCCCTACTCATATTGTTTGGATGTGCAGGGAATACTGTCCACATGTCTAAGACTCATGTGGAAGAGATTATATTCAATGAGGATAGTTTCACTTATAAAGACTTAAGTTTTCTATCAGAAAAAGATCAAAGAGAACCATTCTATGTAATTGGGCAAGACGGATACTACTATTATATCTACCAATGTAATCTTTATTTTATGTACAAGACACAATACTTGTACAAGTTCCGAACATATAAGGATTTTAAGGAAGCAGTCATTACTGGTAAGTTCGCGCCGTATTTTTTTTCAAAAAAGGACTTTGATAGAGAGAGCCTACCTAAGAATTACGAGGAAAGATTTAGGCTGGACAAGAAAGTGTACGACTATTACTTGAGGAACGGAAGCGACGCAATCATTAAGAAATATCTTATTCGTGATAAAGGGAGACGAGTGTATCTGTTTAAAAAGAATTATAAACAGGATCGTATCATGACAATAGCTTATTGCATGTGGCTCTGCTGTAGATCTAAGTACTTCCCTGGAGGTTATGTTGGGGAAAAGTACATCATACCTCAAAAAGTAGATGATTGACATACAAATTACATGATTCTTGTACGGAATGTAAGGCAACGGAGCTATCATACTATGACAATAACGAACGAAATACTTATGAGAACAAAACCAATCATTATAACATGGCTTACCATGTTTTACTGTACAGCCTATGCACAGGTAAAAAGCGGCCAACAGGAATTCCGCGACGGCGATGCTCTAGGAGGGAATCGTTCACTATTTCTCGACCATTTTGATTTCTATATAAAACAGCCAATAAGAGACAATCCAAGTATGCTTTACAAGAATTACTGGAAATATTAATATGATTATCAAAATAATGGGACTGAAATTTGGTAGATTCCCCTAAAACAGATATATTTGCATGAGTAAAGAATAATACAGAAAGTAACGATTTATAAGATAGTCAGATACCAATATAATGACAAATCGGTTTTATTTATTTATGCCTAATGGCTATGAAAGAGAAGCTGGCATAATATCTTCCCCTGACTGGAATGTTTGCCCTATTATTCATGATGGAGACGAGTTCCTTCATAATACGGATTTTATTTACGAATTAAAGGATGGGAAATTTTGCCATTATCAATTGGGACCCTGGGGCATAAACTTAGTTGACGACGAACTCAAAAATATTCTTGAATCTTATGCTGAAAAAGAATATATAGATTTCATCCCTGTGATGGTACGTAGTAAGGAATATGGTGACCGCCAATATAACATTGTTCATTTCAAGAAAATATATGATGTCATTGACGAAGAGAACACTGTATATGGCCCTGCTGGAAATATTATAAAACTTCGTGTAGATTATGCGAAGGTAAAGAATCTTCATGTATTTAACTCACAGCCAATCATCAACGACCTTATTATATCAACAAAGGTTTATAAGGAAATTAAGAAGCGTAAATTGAACTTCGGAACATCTTTTGGACCCATATATTGCCTAAATAAAGGCAAATATGAATAAATTAGGATCACTGGGACGGTTCTTTGATTTATTACAGGGGCTTCATGCTATCAGTATGCCTCAAAGTCGTATTGTTATCCGTCTGCAGAGCAAAAGGGTTTGCATTTGTTGACGCTGTAGATTTTCAGTTGGAATGACATTTCCTCTCTCATTTGCTTGATTTCCTATATTTTATTTGTAGATTTCACTTTTTTTTCCGATCTTTGTAACGAAGATTTGCATATCTACTATAATAGCACTTACTTGGTTTGATGCCACAAAGGTACTAAGAACCAATAGTATATAGACTTCTTTAGCAGAAATATTTACATATTTAATTCAACCAATAGGCTATCATGAAGCAGTTATTCTTTTTATTAGCAATCTTAGTTTCCATTTTATGCTTGGCATGCAAGAACACATGCTACAACTCTGGTATTCAAGCTACTGTTAGTACATTTTGTGATAACAGTAAAGACACTGTTGTTACCGCAAAAAAAATATCAGAGAGAATATCTGGAGAGGATGCCCTTGAAATGGAATATTCCTTGTATATTAACCACTCAGTGTGTTCCCCTTCAATATCAATATTGGAGATAGGGGATAGATTGAGTATTCAATTACACTCCGAATTGAGAGAATTAAGCCCTAATATCCTGAGTGACACAAGTGCCGTGGAGAGGCACACCAATGCAAATACCACCGTATTGTCTCTAAGCTCGACAGAAAAGATGGAAATTTTAAGAAAATTATTGGATAGGGCTTCTGAGGATTTTGACCTTAGCAAGACAAGAAGCGTATTTTTTTGCTTGTCTGTCTTTGAAGATGAGATGATGGAGGTTACCAAGCGATACACAGAGGAATATAGGGGCAAAGACACTGAATATAGCGGCACAAAGATGGCTGGAATCATAAAAGAGACACCTCTATACAAAAAGCTGTTCAATCTGTTTATGCGTTATTCAATAAAGGTGAAGCAGGTCTATGCGGAGGATGTCATGTGTGTTCCCTTTCAAGGACAAAGGAACACAAAAGACAAAAGTCCATCTAAATTTGCTATAGAAGCAGGCATCATTATCATCACGGGGCTTTAACAGAGAAAGATGGCTTGGAATGGTAATCACCGCAGGACTGTATTTCTGTGCACGAAACTCAGAGTACTGCCGATGCAGATACTAACAGAAGGGATCGTTTAGCAAGATGATAACTGACCCCGCCCCTCGCTTCGCTCTTCCCCGCCCCTACAATGGGCGGGGAGCGCCATGCGGATAGGAAAGCGTTCGCGCACAAAAAAAAGTTTTCGTGAAATTGCTACCATGCTACCACTCACCTCTAAAGGGAATCTGGGGGGGGGTAGCAAGGTGGTAGATGGTAGCAATGCTCCAATTTCGCACTTTTCACACAGAAATAATTGTTTTTGAAAATGGTAATTAGATAAAAGGGAAAGAAATTTCTGGGTTTTAACATTCTTTACATGTTAAGAATGCAGTATTACAACTTCTCTGCATTTACAAAGAAAGAGTCAAACAAAAAAAGAAGAATATGAAAAAGGTATTGTTTTTATTTGCTGCGCTATTCATGACCTGCACCTTCACAAGTTGCAGCGATGATGACGATGACTACAAGCGGATGAAGAACCTTGACGTGTCTTTACTGCCAGGTTACTGGATCATAGTAAAGGACGGTGCAAAGACAAGAACAGGTATCTGGTTCACTTATGAGCCAACCGACCGGTTCGATCAGACAGAAGGCAAATTGATTTGTAGAGAAGCAAGGTATTTCAGTATAAGCGATGATATGAGCACGATTGTCGATTGGGGACATGATACTTTATGGTACGTCTATGAGACTGGCGAAATCGGAATGCTGTGGTCTGAAGAAGGCTCAAGGTCTGTGTATCGCCTGACAAAAGACAAACTGGTCATCAGCACTTACAGTGCCCAGTTTAATTCCCGCACCTTCTTGGAGCTCGAAAGGATACCCGACCCCATTGTTCCTGAGGCACTTAAGTAGTACAGAAAGAACAGAAAAAGGCTGGTATTTGAACAACGAATCAATATATTTTATATTTTTGCACTGAAATACCAATCCTAACAAAAATAGAACAATATGATGAGAAGGTTAGCAGTTATATTCATGGCAGTAGTGCCCCTTCTGTCATTCGGGCAACTAATTTCTGGCTGGATTAATTTGGATGTTTCTCCTTTAATTTATATATTTGCAAAAAAAGAATATGAGAAGAAAAGAATTATTCTATGCGTTATTGATGTTCCTTTTCATGGCTGGGTGTTCGGACGATAAGGAGGAGCCGACGGATGTGGAACAGCCGCCAAAGGAATTTGCGCTGGCAAACTTCAACAACTCGGGCTGTAAGTCCATAGCGGAGTCAAGGAGTGGCATCTATGGATTTGATGAGCATTTTGAACTGAATGCCATCGCTGACGGTGGTCTTCGTGTCAGACATGAGAATGCTGTTTTCAACTGTGCATCCAGCAAGTTCGAAGCAAAGGCTGTCATGGAGGGGAAGACTATCACGGTGACCGAGGTGGATGTTACGAAATCTGAAGTGATGGCTAATTGTATCTGTCCTTACGACTTTGAATATGACATTGGTCCGCTGAAGGATGGAGAAACCTATTCGATGACCGTCATTACGACTGTTGAACCACTCTTTGACGATCCCAGGATCACGGTTGACAGCATGAAGACCACATTTAGCTTCACTTACTCACCAACCCTATCCAAAACAATTCCTGTTTCTCAATAGATAGTATTTTTATTAAATAATTAGAAGAATACGAAAAGAATCATACTGTCATTTCTGGCATTCCTGCCATTTGTGCTTAATGCCCAGCATGCCTATCGGCCCCTCGTCGTTGACGGGAAGGACTGGGTATCGGTTTACCTCAGGACAACAGAAGCCTTTCATTTCGAGAATGGGGAGATAGTAGGTAGTGACAGGACCGAAGACTACGGGGAGATGCATGAGGTTCTGCAGGGCGACACCGTGATCGACGGTCTTTCCTACAAGAAGGTGCAGACAACCACTCCCTACAGTTCCTATCGTGACTTTGCCTTGCGTGAGGAGGACAGAAAGGTATATGCCTATGTCTTCTCGTCGATGGCGGTCAAGGTAGAGTGGCATTGTGGCGGTTGGGGTTGTGTTTTTTCTGAGAGATGAGACAAATCCCTTTGAGATATAGGATAAAGAGGAATGAACTTAGTTACTGACCCCACCCCTGCCCCTCCCCTACGATGGGAGGGGAGTGCCATGCGGACTGGGGGATCTCCTTTTTTCCTTACGATGGGAGGGGAGTGCCATGCGGACTGGGGGCCCACCCCTGCCCTCCCAAAGGGAGGGGGTGCCATGCGGACTCATCTTATATGACTTTGAAGCATGTGTAATCAACGCAGCAGCTCCCCTCCTCTTGGGAGGGGTTGGGGGTGGGCTCCCACAGCGCCAGCAGCTCCCCTCCCATCGTAGGGGAGGGGTAAGGGGTGGGGTCAGTAATCCTATTCTACATGATTTGAACTTCTCCGTTGACCCCCTTAACTCTGTGTGAGAAATATTGTCAGGATAATTCACAAGAATTTAACGTTTGCAAAATTACTCTAATAGGAAGAAAGGGAAAACTCGGAGTGCATGGAAGTGTACAAAGGGGGCTTTATGTGCAAGAAACGTCTGGTTGGATTCGAAACAGAGTCTCATTGGCATCCAAGTAAAGTCTGATTGGAATCCAATTAGAGCCTACTTAAAGTTTACGTAGAGTCTAAGTAAAGTTTACGTAGAGTCTGATTGTACTCGAAACTGACGTTACTTACTCTCTTTCCGCCGTGTGTTACGGGTCATTCCGCCGTCAGTTTACTCTTATAGGAGTCGGCGGAACGAGTGTAAACGCCGAGCGGAACAAGTGTAAACGCCGATGGAATCGACCCTTTGGTGCCGTTTCTTCCCAAAAACGTGGTTTTTATTTGGGAAGGTTTTATTGGGTGCCCTTACGGGCAGAAATCCTACAAAATCTATCCAAAATCAAACAAAATTTACCCAAAAGTCTAACATAAAAGACCTAAAAGCAAAACAGATATTATCCAAAATCAAACAAATCAACAGCACAAGATATTTGTAAGATTTTGTTTAGATTTTGTTGGATTTCTCGCCAAAGGCGATCCAAAGAAAGGAACTATAGTCTTTTTGACCCAAAAGTACTATGTTTTTGACCCCAAATCACTATGTTTTTGGGTGCTAAAGACTATATTTTTGTGAGTGAACATTGGTAATTTGACTAAGTTGCTCATTATCAATCACTTACTAAACCTCGTCAGAATCGCTCAATTTCGACCGAGAGGGCAGTTGGTTCTCTTCGTGCCCGTATTTCGCGTTAAACGAAGTTAATTCGTTAAGATTATTCAAATATTTAACAAATAGAATAGAGGAAGATGGGAGGGGAGTGGCAGGCGGTCTGTGGGAATCGGTCTTTTTCCTTTTAGACGACCTTTCCCTTTTAGACGGTCTTTCCCTTTTAAAAATAAGGACCTGCCGTGATGGCAGGTCCTTATTATGGATGGATATGGGTAGGGTTGTGTTAGTAGCTACGTGCGATGATCACACGGTGCTTGGCTGGTTTGCCGCTCACCATGTCGATACCTTCCGTCTGCTCCACACCGAAGGGCACGCAACGGATCGTGGCCTGAGTTTCTTCTTTGATCTGCGCCTCGGTCTCGGCAGTACCATCCCAGTGACAGAGGAAGAATCCACCATCTTTCACGCGCTCCTTGAACTCCTCATAGTTGTCGCATTCGTAGATATGAGCATCACGGTAGTCCTTGGCTTTCTTGAAGATATTCTGCTGGATGTCTTCCAACAGTTGTTCCACATACTGCACGATACCATCGATGGGGCGAGTCTCTTTCTCCAAAGTGTCACGGCGCATCACCTCGATGGTGCCGTTTTCTAAGTCACGACCGCCCATAACGAGTCTTACGGGAACACCCTTCAGCTCATAGTCGGCGAACTTAAAGCCGGGACGCTTGTTGTCGGCATCATCATATTTCACGCTGATACCAGCCTGGCGCAGCTCATTGATGACGGGCTGCAGTCGCTCACTGATGGCAGCTAACTGGTCGGCACCCTTAGTGATAGGAACGATCACCACCTGGATCGGAGCAAGGCGCGGGGGAAGAACCAGTCCGTTGTCATCGCTGTGCGTCATGATCAGGGCTCCGATCAGTCGGGTGGAGACACCCCATGAAGTGGCCCATACGTACTCCGGTTTATTGTCTTTGTTCAGATAGGTCACATCGAATGCCTTGGCGAAGTTCTGGCCGAGGAAATGTGACGTACCACTCTGTAGTGCCTTACCGTCTTGCATCATCGCCTCGATGGTGTAGGTGTCGAGTGCACCGGCGAAACGTTCGGTCTCACTCTTCACACCCTGAACAACGGGTACGGCCATCCATTCCTCTGCAAATTTCGCATAGACCTTCAGCATCTTCTGTGCTTCCTCCTCAGCTTCCTCACGGGTGGCATGGGCCGTGTGCCCTTCCTGCCACAGGAACTCGCTGGTGCGGAGGAACGGACGGGTGCGCATCTCCCAGCGCATCACGTTACACCACTGGTTGCACATCAGGGGCAGGTCACGCCATGACTGGATCCAGTTCTTGTAGGTGTTCCAGATAATTGTCTCACTGGTAGGGCGGATGATCAGCTCTTCCTCTAACTTGGCGGCAGGATCCACCACCACGCCACTCTTATCTTCAGTAGCCTTCAGACGGTAGTGGGTCACCACGGCGCACTCCTTGGCAAAGCCTTCCACATGCTCTGCTTCACGAGAGAGGAACGACTTGGGGATGAGCAAGGGGAAATAGGCGTTCTGCGCTCCCGTTTCCTTGAACATCTGGTCAAGCTGATGCTGCATCTTCTCCCAGATGGCATAGCCGTAAGGTTTGATCACCATGCAACCGCGCACAGCCGACTGCTCTGCGAGGTCGGCCTTCACAATCAGGTCATTGTACCACTGACTGTAGTTGTCGGCACGTTTTGTTAATTCTTTCAGTTCTTTTGCCATATTGATGTTTCTTAAATTTATCCTTATCCTTAATGATTCTGAAATCGACTGCAAAAATACGAAAAAAATCGCTAAATAGCGACAATGAGTGTAATTCTTCTTACCATGAATGATTAAATTATACTTATTTTGCTTGCTAATTCAGAAATTTGCATTATCTTTGCATCGTTTAAGAAGAGAATTATTGACACACATTATTAATTTTAAAAGACATGAAGCATTTAAAAGTATCCGTTTTGGGACTCTGTTCCATGGTGTTGTTAGCAGGTTGCGGTATGAGCAACACTGCTAAAGGTGGTATTTTTGGTGGTGCCGGTGGTGCTGCCTTAGGTGGAATTCTTGGCCAGGTAATCGGTCATAACACAAAGAGCACAGCGATCGGTGCCGCTATCGGTACAGCTGTGGGTGCTACTGCCGGTGTGCTGATTGGAAAGAAGATGGATAAGGCAAAGGCTGCTGCCGCTGCCGTGCAGAACGCTCAGGTGGAGGGTATCACCGATGCTAACGGCCAGACCGTTGCTGTGAAGGTGACTTTCGACTCTGGTATCCTCTTCCCGACAAGCAGTTCTACTCTTCAGGCATCTGCCAAGAACTCTCTGACAGAGTTTGCTAACGTGCTGAAGCAGAACAACGATGCTGATGTGGCTATCAAGGGCTTCACCGATAACCAGGGCTGGAAGAACTCTACTGCTGCCCAGAGTGCACAGAAGAACGAGACACTGTCTCTGCAGCGTGCACAGAGCGTACAGAAGTACCTCACAGGTCAGGGTGTGAGCAGCTCTCAGATCAAGAGCGTTGAGGGTCTTGGCGAGGCTGATCCCGTTGCCGACAACAGTACAGCAGCCGGTCGTCAGCAGAACCGTCGTGTAGAGGTTTACCTCTTCCCGAGCCAGGCAATGATCGATGCTGCTAACAACGGTACACTTCAGTAATGAGGATCATCCGAGGCTTTAAGCATTTCGTGAAATGGATGGTGGTGGCTTTCTTTGCCTCCACCATTCTTTCTGTTATAGTGTTCAGGTTCGTGCCTGTGTTCTATACGCCGCTGATGTTCATCCGTTTAGCTGAACAGCATCAGGAAGGCAAGGACCTGAAGTTGAAACATCACTGGGTGCCGCTTGAGAAGATCTCGGTGAGTATGCCCGTGGCGGTGATGGCGAGTGAGGACCAGCGGTTCCTCAAACATCATGGCTTCGACTATAAGGCGATCGAGAAGGCTGCAAAGCGCAATGTCACCAGCAAAAAGAAATTAGGAGCCAGCACCATCAGTCAGCAGACGGTCAAGAATGTGTTCCTGTGGCCGGGACGGTCGTGGCTGCGCAAAGGATTGGAGGCTTATTTCACCATGTTGGTAGAGATGATGTGGAGTAAGCAGCGGATCATGGAGGTATATCTGAACTCCATTGAGATGGGAGATGGTATCTATGGCGTGGAGGCGGTGGCACAAGAGCATTTCGGCTGTTCTGCCAAGGAGCTTACTCGTGCCAACTGTGCCTTGATAGCGGCCACTCTTCCCAATCCACGGAAATTCTCTTCTAAAACACCGTCGGATTATATGGTGAAACGGAAGTATGCCATTATGAAACAGATGAAATTCATACCCATCCTGCCGAAGGAAGGACAGAACGTGGATCCGAGTACGGTGGATGGAGGAATCTATAAGAAGTGAGAGCCCACCCCAGCCCTCCCAAAGGGAGGGAGAAGGCGTTGGGGAGATCGGAGTTCATAGTTCATAGTTAAGAGTTCATAGTTCATAGTTAAGAGTTCATAGTTTAAAGTGATATGTTGTTAGATGCCCTGAATGAGAGTCAGCGTAAAGCGGTGGAATATATCGATGGTCCCTCACTGGTGATTGCCGGTGCAGGGTCGGGGAAGACACGTGTGCTCACTTATAAGATTGCATACTTGCTGGACCGTGGTATGAAACCGTGGAATATCCTGGCACTGACCTTCACCAACAAGGCTGCGAAAGAGATGAGGACTCGTATCGGACAGTTAGTGGGTGAGGAAAGGGCACGCTATCTGTACATGGGTACCTTCCATAGTATCTTTTCCAGGATACTGCGACGGGAGGCTGAGAAGTTGGGCTACACCAGTAACTTCACCATCTACGACGAGACCGACAGTCGTTCGCTGATCAAGAGTATCATCCGCGAGATGAACCTCGATGATAAGGTCTATAAGCCCGCCACCGTGCATAACAGGATCAGTATGGCGAAGAACCATCTGATCCTTGCCGACGACTATGCCATTGACCGTGATGCCCTGCAACGTGACCGTGATGCGAAGATGCCTGCTGTCAGTGCCATCTACTCTGCCTATGCTGCTCGGTGCAAACAAGCCAATGCGATGGATTTTGACGATCTGCTCACGCTGACGTTCGTTCTCTTCCGCGACCATGAAGAGGTGAGACGGCAGTATGCCGAACGGTTCCAGTTCGTGTTGGTGGATGAGTATCAGGATACGAACTCTGTTCAGCAACGCATCGTTCTCCAGCTGACACAGGAGCATCAGCATGTGTGTGTGGTGGGTGATGATGCACAGAGTATCTATGGCTTCCGAGGAGCGAATATCGACAATATCCTCGATTTTCAGCAGATGTACGATGGCACGCGTCTGTTCAAGCTGGAACAGAACTATCGTAGTACACAGCGCATCGTACAGGCTGCGAACAGCTTGATCAAGAAGAATGAACGACAGATTCCCAAAGATGTGTATAGCCAAAATGACGAGGGGGAACGACTGACGTTCAAACCCGCGTACAGCGACAAGGAAGAGGCCATCATCGTATGTAATGATATCAAGCGTCTCAAAAGGACGGAGCAGTGTGAGTACAGTGACTTTGCCATCCTTTACCGTACCAATTCCCAGAGCCGTAGCTTTGAGGAGGCATTCAGGAAAGAGAATATCCCTTATCGTATCTATGGCGGACTGAGCTTTTATCAGCGCAAGGAGATCAAGGATATCATCGCCTACTTCCGTGTGGTGGCAAACCCCGATGATGAGGAGGCACTGAAACGAATCATCAACTATCCCACAAGGGGCATCGGAGATACTACGGTGAATAAGATCTCTGCCTGTGCCATGCGTAATCAGACGAGTCTTTGGAACGTGATCTGTCATCCCGTGCATACAGGTCTTGATGTGAATAAGGGAGCACTGACAAAGCTGCAGCATTTCCGTGAACTGATCTGCAGCTTCATCGACCATGCGGAGATGGATGCTTATGAGTTGGGAACGGAGATTATCAAGGGCAGTGGGATCTCTGCCGACTTGTACAGTGACTCAACACCCGAGGCCGTCTCTCGTCAGGAGAACCTGGAGGAGTTCTTGAGTGGTATGCAGGACTTTGTACAAGGACGAAAGGAAGAGGGTAGGGAACAGGAGGTGTCGCTGACGGATTTCCTACAGGAGGTATCGCTGCTGACAGATCTTGACAGTGAAGGGGAGGACGATGCGCACCGTGTCACCCTGATGACAGTGCACAGTGCCAAGGGACTGGAGTTCCCTACGGTGTTTGTGGTGGGTCTGGAAGAGAATATCTTCCCCAGTCCGATGTGCACCAATTCCAAGCGGGAACTTGAAGAGGAACGACGACTGCTGTATGTGGCCATCACAAGGGCGGAGCGCCATTGTATCCTCACCTGTGCGAAAAACCGCTGGCGGTATGGGAAGATGGAGTTTGACACACCCAGCAGGTTCCTGCGAGATATCGACCCGAAGTTGCTGAAAGTGGAGGAAGAGAAAGGCGGAGATCTCTTCGGAGGACTCTCCGACTCTCCGTCAAGGAGTCGTTTCGGGGGATATAACGATGGTCGCAGGTGGCAGAATGCCAATCCTGTGGCATCGCAGTTCAAGGCCGATCCCATGCCCAGAATGGCAGGACATCATGAAGAGAAACCGTCGGATCCTTTCTCTCCGCGTTTCAAGCGTAGCTTCACGTCGGCAGGTGGAAACCTGCGCCGCGTCTCCGAGGTGGTGAACAAATCATCTGGATCAACAGCACCACAGGGGAGCAAAGCCCTTCTCGTGGAAGGAAACACCATCGAGCATGAGCGCTTTGGCGTAGGAACAGTGATCCGTGTGGAAGGGAGTGGTGAGAATACAAAAGCAACTGTCCAGTTCCGCAATGCAGGAACAAAACAGTTGCTGTTGAAATTCGCCCGATATAAGGTGATCGGATAGTTGAGGATGGTCATAAGGCCTCATCATCGGGCCTTACCAATTTCCTGCTTACCTTCGGGAGATGTCTCTTCTTCCGCAGCCAAGCGGCTTTCTTCGCCTCGTATTCTTCTTGATGGCGTTCCAGGAAATTATCAGCCATGTTACCGGTTGGAGAATTTACTGTAGATCACACTGATGGTGATGTCGCCATTGGGATTCTCACTGCCTCCCACCAGTTTCAGACTGGTAATAGACATGTCGTTTACCACTCTGCTGATCTGTTGGGTGTTGTTGGATGTCGTCGATGTACTGATACTAACGGGCACCAATACCACTTTGTTCCAATTCGGATGACTGTCAACAAAGCCGCTGCCGCCTTTCTTCTTGGCATTGGCCATGGAGCGGATCAGGTTGGAGATATTGTCAAAGGTATAGGAGTCTTTGTATATCTTTCTTGAAGCAGCGGCATTGGTATAGTAGGTGCTGGTACTTACCGTGGTATGATCTCTCTCTTTCACATACGACGTGACGTTGTTAGGCAGGCTGTTCTTCTCAAAGAAGGAATAGAGACTGTCTTTGGGTACCATCAGCAAGTAGGTGGGTAAGCTCAGGTCGTATGCCGTATGATGCTCGTTCTGGATCCGTGTCAGCACGATTTTCGCAGTATTCAACGTATCGTTATCGTGGTTGTTCACAATCTCGTCAACGGGTAAGGTCAGCTCGGTGAAGATGCCTGCCGGACTCTTCACATACGTGCAGTTGTTCTCTGCCACGAGCTTAGCCAGTGATTGCTTGTCGCTCGTCACCCTTGTGGTTTGGAGCACTTCCTCTGTTCCTGAGAAACTGGTTCTTCCCGTGTAGATGGTGTCATTGCTCTTTACCTTATAATATATATTCATCCAACTGATGCTCACGTAGGCCATCGAACCGATACCGTCTTTTACCTTGAGATAGAATCCGGGGCACACCTTGTGTACAAACTGGTAAGGATTCTTGAAGTTATTGGGATCCTCATAATACTTTCGCATGACGTAAGTACCATAGTTATTATAGGTATTTCCGTCTTTGTCGGTATAAGGATCATTTAAGGCAATACGGATGCTGGGCAGGTTATCGGTGGTCTTGCGGATGCTGTCTTTGGTATTCTGATCAGCCAAGGTATAAACTTTGTCGATCTTGATACCATTCTCACGCAGATAGCCTTTGGCCGCAGGGTCGAAGTTCGAATAATACATCACATTCTCCTCCATCGGCTTTGCCATCTCATGGAAAGACAGCTTCATCGTGGCAAGAGAATCTCCGTAGAAGTCGGAATAGAAAAGGTTGATCACACAAGAGTCGGCAACGATCTCGCCGTTGATCTTACTCTCAATACTGTCTTTCCCAGGGAATACTTTCTCATTGAGGGTGGTGAACTGTACCATAAAGTCCCCCGTGATATAGGTGCCCGTCTCAGGGTCTTTGATCCTGCCTAAATATCCGGTGGAACTACGGGAGAGAACGGAGTCAGCTACGATAGAACGTGACGACACCTTGAAAGAGTCGGTGGCAATTTGCAGAATGGCTGTGTTATCCGTCAATGACGAACCAAGACCGTCCGTCGTTTCATCGCAGGCTGTCACTAAGATCATCAGCAGTGACAATCCTGCCAGAAGTTTTGCTTTCATTGAATCTGAAAATAAAATCGATTAATTGAATCATTTCTCACCGTCGCCATACACCTCATCATAGAACTGGTCGTAGGGCTCGCTGATATTTTCTTCACCTGGATATCTCATCACAGGTACTCCATTGTCGATGGCATAGTTGAGCAATTCGGGATTCACCTCACTGCCGGCTTCCACCACACCGTCGGAATAGTCGATGGCAAGCTTGCCCAGTTCGATGAAATCAAATTTCTCGTTGTATTTCTCAAGCAGGGATTTCTTGGCATCCTTGAATTCAATGCAGTTCCTGAAATTCTCGCCTAAGTCGTTCTTCAGCTCTTTACTGAAGAGAGAGGTGATCACCTTGGTGTTGGCAAACGACGGCTCCTCATGGTAAGCTGTCTTGATGTAGAGGGGAATCACACCGCTCATCCATCCTTGACAATGGATAATGTCGGGCACCCAGCGAAGTTTTTTCACCGTTTCCAACACACCCCTTGCGAAGAAGATGGCACGCTCACCGTTATCCGGATACTCCTCACCGTTCTCGTCAGCCTCCATCTGTCTCTTGCTGAAGTAGTCATCATTGTCGATGAAATATACCTGTATGCGTGTCTGGGGGATAGACGCCACCTTAATAATCAATGGGTGATCAGTTTCATCAATAATCAGCATCATGCGCGACAGTCGTATTACCTCATGCAACTGCCCCCTCCGCTCGTTGATGTTTCCCCATTTCGGCATGAACGTGCGTATCTCATAGCCCTTCTCTTGGATGGCTTGTGGCAGGTTACGACCGAGCAGTGACAATTCACTTTCGGGGACATAGGGAGTGATCTCTTGGTTGATGAATAATATTTTCTTTGCCTTCATGATGATTCCTATTTGGTTGCAAAATTACGAAAAAATTTTAATATAACCGATTCTTTTGGTTTATTTAACGTGTATTCAGCTCCTTTCCGAATAGTGGTTTGATGGTAATCTCTCGGTCGTAGGCAGCAGGTTTCACCCTGTATTCATCGAGCACATAGACACAGGTGCATCCCACGCCCGTCGTGTTATAGTCGAGGTTGAGGGTGTAGCGGTCTGTCTGTGGCTGTAGCTGATAGGTGAACTGACTCTTGGTGAGATTCTCGGTAGTGAACGGATAGGCATTGAAATTGAAATGCTCGTTCATAGAGACTTGGATGCCTTGGCCCGACTGGTTCTGAAGTTGTACATATCGTATGTCGGTACGTAAGCCATGATCTTGTGGCAAGAGGTAGGGTTCGTACATGTCGGCAACGGTCTTGCTCCAAATACCGATGGGATAGCCGGTCTTCCGGTCGGGATAGTTCTCTTCGGGTCCGCGGCCGTACCAAGTGATCTGGTCAAAATCGTTTGTAACGGAAGTGGTAAAGCCGATACGTGGAAGAAGTTCGGGTAGTTTGCCCTGCGGACTGAGGTGATTATGAATGGTCACTGTTCCGTCATCGTAGAAATGGTAGGTGTAGTCGAGTGTGAATCCCGCTAACTGGATTCCTTGTATATATAAATCGAGGGCACCGTAGGAAGAGGCACCAGCCTGCACGAGTTGGTGGACGGTAACGGTTGTCTCATGTTCACGACGGTCCAACAATACCTCCGTCGGACGTATGCGCAGCTGGTTCAGTCCCTTGGAATAGAACAAGGTGGATACCATGTTCCCCCAACCTTCGGCATATCCTCCATCAACGCGGAAAGCATCCCAGGAGTCAAACTCATTGGCAAGGGGAGCGCGCCAGAGGTTGAATGTCACCGGTTCTTTAAGCACAGCCTTCCCTTCTACCTCAATTTGTTCGAGGTTACCGGTTTCCTTGCTGATGCGGTAGCAGAACCCCTTTCCGCTGATCCTGATCTCCTTGTCGTTCTCTTCTGCGGTTAAGTTTTCCGATGTCCCTTTCGTGAGGGGGGCAGGTCTGTTCCATGCTGTCAGCTCCAGCTGGTCCCAAGCTACTTCATGTCCTGCCTTTGCCCAAATCTCATCTTTTTTGATGGCAGAAGTGATCATGACTCGGTATTCTTTTCCTGCGACGAGAGAAGGTTTGTGGTAAGGAATCCTGACGATTTGTTTCTGTTGCGGCAGGGTAGAGAACTGGATGTCTCCTTCTTCCAACACATCCCCGTCGGCCATCAATTTCCAGTGGGAAGCATATTGAGAGAGATCGGTGAAATAGAGTCGGTTTGTCACTTCGGCCTCACCAGTGTCTGCATCGAGCAGTCGGATGCTGATGGGTTGGGTGGTCCATTTCATCTGCTTCATCTCAGGCTGCACGGTACGATCGGGCCATATACTGCCATAAGTCCGCATATTTCCGCCAATCGTGAAGAAGGTGCCTTCATCACCGTTACCGTCGAAGGTGAGATAGAGCACAGCATCTTCTGCGCTTCCCTCACCATCGTTCAGACATTTGTTATAGATGGCAACATTGTCTATCTGCGCGTCAGCGGTGTAGATCGTCTGAGGATCTTGGGCATGGTTTCCGGCAAACCGTCCGATATTGATCGGGTAGGGGAAGTTACTCAGCATCCCCCGTTCCGTGGGTTGGTTCCCTCGTCTGAAACGATTGGACTCCTTTGCCGGCAGTGTCGGTTCGGTGCCTTTCAGCTCACCGTCGATGAATAGTTTCATCTCCTTACCGTTCCACGACGCTGTGACATGATGCCAGTTGCCTACCCAGTTGGCAGGCAGATCGACATTCAGGGCATGCTTGATGCCGGAATGCAGATAGAACTGCAGCTTGTCGTTGCCTTTCTGCACAACACCGAACTGTGTGTTTCCCTTTGTGATGTAGGGCGCTCCTTCATATATTCCGCTCAGTTTCCCAGGTTTCACATCGAAACTGATTGTTAAAGCGTCACCCGTAAGTTCCACATTCTTACTGCGATACACTTCCACCCACTCATCGTGGCCATTGAGACACAATACCCCTTTCTCAACTTTTGCCTGACCCATCAGATGTGCAGGAGTATGAAAAGGTGAACTGTCGGTGAGCGGACGGATATGATCGGTGAGTCCGGGGCTGACGAAGTCCCAGATGGCTCCACCCATCAGTCGGGGATGGCGCCGTATCACCTCCCAGTATTCATCAAGACCGCCACCGGCATTTCCTGCCACCGAGAGATATTCATCCATGAACGACGGACGGGGATCTTCACTCTCAGGAATCATTCCGGTGTTCATCTCCAACTCAAAGGGAGTAGGGTAGCGAGGACCGATAATCTCCTCACCTGGATGGGCATAAGCATTCCCGCCGTACATGAAGTAGCGGGTTGGGTCGTATTTCTTTCCTTCCTTCACCACCTCGGTGATATTGGGTCCCTCACCGCTTTCATTACCTGCACTCCAGAAAAGGACACATGGATGGTTACGGTCGCGAAGCACCATCTGACGAACTCGTTCAAGATACATGGGAAGGAACTTCTTGTCGTTCGATATGTATTCTGTGGCATGGGCCTCTGTGCCTGCCTCATCGATGATGTAAAGTCCATATTCGTCGGCCAGTTCGAGGTATTTATTCACTGGAGGGTAGTGGGAGGTCCTGACGGCATTGAAGTTATGCTGCTTCAGGATCTCCATGTCCTTGCGGATGGTTTCTTCGTTCATGGCATGACCCAAAAGGGGATGCTGCATGTGTGTGTTGGTGGCGTTCACCTTGATGGGTTGTCCGTTGAGGTAGAATGTCTGGTGACGGATCTCTGTCTCTTTGAACCCCATCCTGCTCGTGATCTGTTGAATGACATCTCCCGACTCTGACAGTAGTTCGAGTGTCAGGTTGTAGAGAACAGGGGTCTCACATGTCCATTTCTCAGGATTGGTAATCAGCGAGGTGAGTTCAACAGTCTTCTTCCCCTTGCTGTTGATCACAAATTTGTCGGTCACCATCTCGCTTACTTTGATCCCTTTGGAATTTCTCAACGTGGCACGAACGGCATAGGTGTCACTGCTGTCTTCATATTTCTTCACGTCGATGTTCACCTTCAGCGTTGCATCTCTGTATCGGTCGTCAAGGTCGGTCGTGACATACCAGTCGAACAGACGCGTTTTAGGTGTGGCATAGAGTGTGACATCATCACAGATACCCGCCAACCGCCAGTAATCTTGTCCTTCAAGATAATAACCGTCGCAATATTTCACCACGCACACGGCCAGTAGGTTCTTTCCTGGTTTGATGTAGGGTGTTACATCGTACTCTGCAGGCTCCTGTCCACCCTCGTTGTAACCCACTTGTCTGCCGTTGATCCATACGAACGAGGCACTTTGTGTCTTTTCCATACGTAGGAAGACCTGTTGTCCGTTCCACTGGGAGGGAATGGTGAAAGTACGGCGATAGGCTCCAGTAGGATTATATTCGCGGGGAACAAGTGGTGGATTAGCCTTGAAAGGTGCTGCTACATTTCGGAACAATGGATCACCGAAGCCTTCCATCTCCCAGTTGCTCGGAACATGGATACTTTTCCATTTCCCGTCCTTGAAGCCAGGCTGGAAGAAGTCATGCGGAATCTCCTCAGGGGTATTGGCAAAGAAGAATCGCCAGTTCCCGTTGAGTGACTGGTGCTGATCTGCCAGATAATAGGCATGACCTTCTTCTTGGTTCTCCTCATAAACGGATGTGTTCTCAATGTAATCGTAGATGTGGTCAAGATACTGTGCGTTCAACTGCAATGAACAAACTGCTAAAATACTGAAAGTCCAAATTCTTCTATACATACTGTCGGAATGGTGTTAATAGTTTGATAATACTATAATTTAATGCAAAGGTACTCTTTTTCTCGTGAATTATTAACTACGATGGGTATAAAAAAACTTAATCTGTTATTTTAGCTACAATCTTCCCGAATTTTTTGTTATCTTTGCAAATCAATAACAAATAGGTAATAGTTAATTGAAGGTACTTCACAAAATCAAGCATTGGCTGCAAGGACTGTCATTCCGCACGGGGGTCATCGTACTCTTGTGCTGCATACCTTTTTATATATTGTCGTTCGCCCAGATGTGGTTGCCTATCAGTGCTGCCGCTAAAGGAATACTATTTACGGTGCTTTTCGGTCTTGCCAAGACTTGTCAGTATGGCGGACTCACCATCCTGGGTGTGGAGGGCTACCAGCGAGTGAAGAACTGGATAAAAAGACGAAAGGGATAGATGATACTACAAAGAGAGATTACCTTGAAGCCCAAACGTAGAGGCTTCCATCTGGTGACGAGCGAGATCTTGAGCCAGTTACCAGATCTTCCGAAGACGGGCATCGTGAATATCTTCACGAAGCACACCAGTTGCGGACTCAGTATCAACGAGAATGCTGATCCCGACGTTCGTGTGGATATGGAAACTATCTTCAACCGTCTCGTGCCAGAAAATCGACCAGAATATGAGCATACACTCGAAGGTGCTGATGACATGCCTGCTCATGCCAAATCAACATTGAGCGGAGTCAGTCTGACAATCCCTATCACCAACGGTCGTCTGAATCTCGGTACGTGGCAAGGCATCTACTTTTGCGAATACCGTAACTATGGCGGAGCACGGAAACTGGTAGTAACGATTATTGGTTGTTGATGATCCTTTTACGATTTTCGATATACATACTCTTCGCTGCAGGTTTGCCTGCCGTCAGCGACCCACTCGTCACTTCCGTGAGTACAAAGATACTTCTTTTTTCTGATATGACAAGGCTTTCTCTCAGAAAATGTCTGTTACTTTTTTTCGGTGGCACGGGGGTGGTCTCGCGCCCCCGCACCTCCGCGCCTCCGAAAAAACACCGCCTATGACTCGTTCCTCCGTACCTTACCTCTCGTTCCGCCGTGGCCTACGCATCGTTCCTCCGTCACTTACATCTCGTTCCCCCGTTATTTACATCTCGTTCCCCCGTCATCATCCAGTGTTAGGTGACGGGGGAATGAGTGTTATCTTGATATAAACAAAGAATTTAAGTGTCGGAAGTTAAGATGTTTAGAAATTTTGAAGTTAAGAAGTTAAGTAGAAGAGATACAGACCCCACCCCTTGCCCCTCCCCTTGAGGGGCGGGGAGTGCCGTGCGGCATCATCCTAAGTCAATGAATGATCACTCTAATACAATGAATGATCATCCTATCTTTAGTCATTCCGCATGGCGCTCCCCTCCCATGTAGGGGAGGGGTAGGGGTGGGGTCAGTAATCTTTAGCATCCTAAATTAAATGAATGTGCACTCTATTAAATGAATGATCACCCTATTTCTTGTCATTCCGCATGGCGCTCCCCTCCCATGCAGGGGAGGGGTAGGGGTGGGGTCAGTAATCTTCAGCTTCCTATTAAGCACCCTATAAAAAGAATGTGCACCCTATTAAATGAATGAACACCCTGTTCTTTGTCATTCCGCATGGCGCTCCCTCCCTTTGGGAGGGTTGGGGTGGGCTCCCCTTTTGGTTGGGGTAGGCTCCCCTTTGGGTGGGAGGGTGGTGGTGGTGGCCTATTTTTTGAAACTTTTATAAAAAAGTATTTTTTTCCTCTCGCGCGCGCACGGGGATTTTGTAAAAAAACTCCACCTCCACCACCCTCCCACCCACTTAGGTCAGAACGCACGGTCGGCGGTTTCTATAACTTCGTTCTTTATAAGTTCCTGAATATCATCGTCTTTCGTGTTAATCACTCTATATTTTCTATATCCATGAATCATTTTCCATGAAAAACCCATGTTTTCTCATCAAGGTGCCAATGGCTGCTGTTGACAGTGTTTTTTTGCTTTTTCATTGATCATATTTCTTGTTATATTCTGCTATCAAGTCCAATTTCAAACATATTTGTTAGATTTGTAAAGATTTGTGAGATTTCTTGGACGAGCCAAGCGAGTACAACTCGATTACTCGCAAAGCGACTCCAAAAAGTTAAATTCCGATTTATCTTGCATCAATGCTTGTCTGGCTGTTGGCCGTCGTGTGCCTTCCATGCGCACTCGGTAATCTTCATGTTGGAGAAGACGGCCGTGAAGGATGACTCCTCGGGCGAACAGGCATAGATGCCAAAACTGATTTCATCGGCACCGGCATACATGTGGCAGATGCGCATCTGGCTGAACTTCACGCCATCCGTGGAGCACTCGATGCAGTAGTCGTCCTCGCGGCGCGAGAAACGGTACCACATGGTCTTCACATCGGCGGGAATGGCCGTCGTGGCCCAGTCGGAGTAGCCATTGTTGGTGGCTACGCTGCCCAGGTGTTGAAACTCCTCGTTCTCGTATTCCACCGAGCCTTTCAGCCAGTTCTCGCTGTCGAGATACATCACGATGCCACATTGGTCGAAACGATGATGACTGCCCGTGAAGTCGGTCTTCACCACGAAGCTGAAAAACTTCTCGCGCGTCTTCATCTGCAGCACGGGGGCATTGTCGTTCTGGAAGTGATAGTAGGTGCGCTGCCAGAGGTCGGTCTTCGGAGCGGTAGTGATACGAATGGTATCATCCTTGATTTCACATGCGGCAGGCTCCCGCGTCCAGTGGAGGCTGTCCAGATTGATGTGGCCGCTGTCTGAGAGTGCCACCCGTACGTTGTCAACGAAATCCATAGTCGTTTCCTGTTTGTTCTGTTGGCCGCATGCTGTCAGCATAAGACCGATACTCAATAATGAGAAAAGTTGCTTCTTCATATTTGTTTTTTTGTTGTTCTCTAAATTGGAATTTTATTTGTTTTCTGATTTCTCTTTCTTCAAGTAATCAAGCAAATCTATTGTTCCTGCCTCATTTTCAATATTAAGAACAGGTTCTTTCTCCACCATCCTTGTAACACCAGTATGCTTGTCAACATAAAAATGAACCGTTGCCCCCGTATAGCTGCGAAATACCACTTCATACGTAGAATCCGATTCCACCCCCATCTCGACATTCATAATGGATGGATTTTCCTTAGCGGCACTCCAGTCATAGACATCATGACAATATTTGTTTACTCCCTCGTAAGCGTTTTCTGCCGTAACCCTATTATCGGGATGGACTGAGCCGCACGAAAAGAAAAACGTAAGTAACAAAGGATATGTGACGATAAGTGGTTTCATTTCTCTATTCGTTTAATTCTGATTTATAATTCAATGACATGCGGTTGAACGTCGGTATCGTGAGTGGCCACCGACTCGATGCAGTCGGGTGACAGGTTGTGACCAGGGATGTTGACCATCACCCGACTGCCGCCGCCCAAGTCGTCTACGACTTGCCTACAGAGCCTACGATGCCGTTCCAATCATCAGATGCCAACTGCCTTTCTGGCTAAGGCAGCTCCCATTTCAAACACCTGCTTCTGGTGCTGCGGAAAGACGGTCTCATGTCTGAGCTTCTTGCTCTCGGGGTCGAACATTGTCCAGGGCCAGTCGGTCTTACCATAGTCTTTCAACTGAAGGGTGTCGCCGCTGACAAATATCTCCGTGGGACCTACGAAGCGGCTCAGCACCTGTTGATAGTTCTCGATCAGCCCACGGTACATTCCGTCGGGAGCGTTGCTCGTCATGATCAGCAATACGGGGATGGGGTGCTCATTGCAACAAGGCTTCTCTATGTTGTAGGTCAGGTGCTGGAAGATCATTCTTTCGTACAAGGCACGGAAAGAGGCGGTCAGCTCCGAGAGATAGTTGGGTGACCCGATGATCAGACCGTCCGCCTCGCGAATGGCATCCAACACAGGTTTCAGTCCGTCGCGACAGATGCAATGGCTCTTATTCTTCTCGCGTTTGCACCCAAAGCAGGAGATGCATCCGGTGTACTTCTCAAGCCTGAACAAGTCGAATTTCTGTACTTCGGCTCCGGCAGACTCTGCGCCCTTGGCCGCTTCCATGATGAGTGTGTCCGTGTTCCAGCCCTTCCTGGGGCCTGCATTGACGGCAATGATTTTCTTGCTCATATTCCTTCTCTTTTACAATAATATATTAAATGTTATTTTAATCCCCTCAGCATCTTCTCTGCCAACGGCACATACCACGTGCGCACTTCATCGGCCGTGGGTGTATGACCGCCGGGAAAATGGAAACTCCTTTCGTAGTGTTTCAAGAAGAGCGGTTCGAAGTGGGCCAGCGTGTCCTGCTCGCCAAACAAGCCCCAGATACGGTTTTTGCAAAGTGGATTACAAGACTCAAATTGCGTGGCTTCCACTTCGGCAAATTCTTCTATCAAGGCTTCGTCGATGATGAAGTCTTGCTTACCGTCTTTCCTGGGCGACTTGTATTGATGCTTTCCGATGCGCTCACGCAGGAACTCCGTCATCTTGAAATGGGGATTACCGAGCAAGGCCGGAATGCCCGTTTCAGATGCCAGCATCTGCGCATAGAACGCCCCGCAACTGTTGCCTACCAAGAGGTTGGGGGTCTCTATTTCAATCAACTCTCGGATAAAACTGATGGCTTCCTTCGGGTGTATGGGCAAATCGGGAGTGATCACCTCCGCGCGATCCTTGAAAGCATCGCGCAATGCCACGGCCGGCACACATTGGCCGCTGGCAAAGAAACCGTGGAGAAACAAAATCTTTCTCATTCTTATTGTTTGCTAAATAAAATTACATTCGATTTCCGGCTTCGCCTCGGCATTGCTCAAGCAAGATTAACTTCGTTTTCCTCCTCCTCCTTGCAAGGCATAGTCCAAGCAAGCTTGGCTCTGCTCTTGCTTCGAGCGTCGGTTGGCTCAGCGCTTGGCTCGCACATAAATTGGAATTTATATGCTACTCTCCCATTCCTTTTTCGTGATGCAAGTGATATGCTCTGTCCGCAGCTCACCCGGCAATTGAGAAGGAACGTTTTCTTTTGTCAGCTGATACTTAAAGCCACACTTCTCTTGTACGCGCTTTGACTTAATGTTACCATCAAAATAACCGCACCACATCTTCTGCATCCCCAAAGCATTGAAGGCATGCCGCTGCAACTCCCTGACTGCTTCT